>Ga0129317_1000400_pt1 | contig 46831 bp, 44 predicted proteins | sample Cm1ome_FD_94430 | JGI IMG/M metagenome (GOLD analysis project Ga0129317, IMG submission 94430) | Eastern black-and-white colobus group fecal microbial communities from Wisconsin, USA - Cm1105 metagenome | ecosystem: Host-associated > Mammals > Digestive system > Large intestine > Fecal | place... | reverse complement strand
TCCACGACGAATATATCTCCGTGGAGCACCTGATGCTGGGTATCTTCGCCGAGGGCTCCAGTGCCCTCAAGCAGCTTTTGCAGGACCACGGCATCACCCGCAGCCGGTTCAGCGAGGAACTGTCCAAGGTGAAGTCCAACCCCGTCACCTCTGACAATCCGGAGGACACCTATGATGCGCTGAAAAAGTACGGCACCGACCTGGTGGAGCGGGCCCGAAAAAAGGAGCTGGACCCGGTCATCGGCCGGGACAGCGAAATCCGGAACGTCATCCGCATCCTGTCACGGAAGACGAAGAACAATCCGGTGCTGATCGGCGAGCCCGGCGTGGGCAAGACGGCCATTGCCGAGGGGCTGGCCCAGCGGATCGTCCGGGGCGACGTGCCGGACGGTCTGAAGGACCGCACCATCTTCTCCCTGGACATGGGCGCCCTGATCGCGGGAGCCAAGTACCGGGGTGAATTTGAGGAACGGCTGAAAGCCGTTCTGGAGCAGGTCCGCAAGTCCGAGGGCAGGGTCATCCTGTTCATCGACGAGCTGCACACCATCGTGGGCGCCGGCAAGACCGAGGGCAGCATGGACGCCGGCAACCTGTTGAAGCCCATGCTGGCCCGAGGCGAGCTGCACTGCATCGGCGCCACCACCCTGGACGAGTACCGGCAGTATATCGAAAAGGACGCCGCTCTGGAGCGCCGCTTCCAGCCGGTGCAGGTGGATGAGCCCACGGTGGAGGACACTATCTCCATCCTCCGGGGCCTGAAAGACCGCTATGAGATTTTCCACGGCGTCCGCATCCACGACAATGCTCTGGTGGCCGCCGCCACCCTCTCTAACCGCTATATCACCGACCGGTTTCTCCCGGACAAGGCCATCGACCTGGTGGACGAAGCCTGCGCCATGATTCGGACAGAGATCGACTCCATGCCCGCCGAGCTGGACGATCTGCGCCGGAAGATCATGCAGCAGGAGATCGAGGAGATGGCCCTGAAAAAGGAGGACGACCAGCTCTCCCGGGACCGTCTGGAAGAACTCAAGAAGGAACTGTCCGACGGAAAAGAGCAGTTCAACGCCCTGAAATCCCGCTGGGAGGCGGAGAAGCACGGTGTGGATAAGGTCAAGGAGCTGAAAGGCAGGCTGGAGCAGCTCCAGGGCCAGATCGAACAGGCCCAGTCCCGCCTGGAATACGAAAAGGCCGCTAAGCTGAAATACTCCGACCTGCCCGCTCTGGAAAAGGAGCTGAAAGAGGCGGAGGCCATCGCCGAGCAGCACACCGGTGAAAACACCCTGGTCCACGACACGGTGACGGAGAACGAGATCGCCGACATCGTAGCCAAATGGACGGGCATCCCCGTCAGCCGCCTGGTGGAGGGCGAGCGGGAGAAGCTACTGCACCTGGACGATGTGATCCACAAGCGGGTGGTGGGCCAGGACGAGGCCGTGCGGCTGGTGACGGAGGCCATCCAGCGCTCCCGGGCCGGCATCGCAGACCCCAACCGGCCCATCGGCAGCTTTTTGTTCCTGGGTCCCACCGGCGTGGGCAAAACGGAGCTGGCCAAGTCCCTGGCAGACTGCCTGTTCGACGACGAGCACAATCTGGTGCGCATCGACATGACGGAGTACATGGAGAAGTTCTCCGTGTCCCGGCTCATCGGGGCGCCTCCGGGATACGTGGGCTATGACGAGGGCGGCCAGTTGACGGAGGCCGTCCGCCGCAAGCCGTACAGCGTGGTGCTGTTCGACGAGGTAGAGAAAGCCCACCCGGATGTGTTCAACATTCTGCTACAGATTCTGGATGACGGCCGCATCACCGACTCCCAGGGCCGGACGGTGGACTTCAAGAACACCATCATCATCCTGACCTCCAACCTGGGCTCCCAGGAGCTGCTGGGCGGCATCCAGCCAGACGGCAGCATCTCCGACGACGCCCGGAATGCCGTCATGGCGGAGCTGCGGGCCTCTTTCCGGCCTGAATTCCTGAACCGGCTGGACGAGATCATCATGTTCAAGCCCCTGACCAAGGAAAACCTGAACGGCATCATCGACATCCTGATGCAGGGTCTGAAGCGGCGGCTGGCGGAAAAGATGCTGAAGCTGGAGGTCACCGACAGCGCCAAGACGCTGCTGATCGACCGGGGCTTTGACCCGGTGTACGGTGCCCGTCCCCTGAAGCGGTATCTCCAGAGCAGCGCCGAAACCCTGATCGCCAAGGAGATTCTTCGCGGAGAGTTGACCGCCGGCAGCACGCTTGTGCTGGATACGGAAAACGGAGAGTTGGTCTGCAAAAAGAAGTAATACACGGCCCCGAAGGTATCAACTGACCTGCGGGGCCGCTTCCTATCAGATAAAAACTCCCCTCCAAGCGCGGAAAAATCCGCGTTTGGAGGGGCTGTTTCAAATCAGGCCCGTCTGCTTCAGCAGGGCCACGAATACGCAGAGCGTCACGGAGGACACCAACGTGGATGTGGTCACGATGCTGCCCGCCAACAGGTCATCCGCGCCGTATTCCCCCGCCAGCTGGTAGGTGGTAATGGCCGAGGGCGCCGCCGTGAACAGGAACACGGGGATCAGCTCCGCTCCCCGGAAGCCGAAGCCCCAAATGGCAATAGGCATTGCCAGCAGCGGCATGACCAGGAGCTTCCAGCCCACCACGGCAGCTGTCAAGGTGCCCTGTCCGGCGGGCCGCTTCCCGTTGTACAGCTTGGCGCCCAAGGTCAGAAACGCCAGCGGCGACGCCATGGAGGCAAGGCTTCCGGTCAGGCTCTCCAGCGGCCCCGGCAGAGCCATGTGGAAGGGCCGGAAGGCCAGCCCCAGAAACACGCCCCACAGGATGGGGGTTTTCAGGATACCCTTCAAAAGCTGCACCCAGCTTCTGCGCTCCTGCCCGGAATACCAGGCGTACATGACCACCGCCGCGATATTCAGCACGGGCAGGGTAGCCGCCGCCATGGCGGAGGCGGCTGCGGCAGCACCCGCTCCCCCCAGCAGTTGGGAGAAGGGAATGCCGTAGAGGGTAAAATTTCCCCGGTAGAGGCATTGGATCACCACGGCAATCTGCCGCCGGTCATGGATCAGGCGCGGGATCACCAGGACCCCTGCCAGCAAACACACGGCGATGAACCCATAGGCAAAGGCGATGCTTCGCAGGCAGCTGTCCAGCGCCAGATCACCCTGCGAAATGCTGCGAAACAGCAGCACCGGAAACAGCAGCCGCATGCACAGGTGGTCCCCCTCCGCCGCGAAGTGCTGGGAGACCATGCCCCTTTTCCGCAGCAGCCAGCCCAGCACCAGCAGCAGCGCCACCGGCAGGACCGCCTGCAGTGCGTATTGAACCGATTCCATATTCACATCCACCTCCGTGGGATAAAGTCAATGGGCGCTGCCACCGTTACGCCCATCTTGTCTTCGCAGCATTTTACCACGGCGCTCTGGTCCTCGTCAATGCGGCCGTTGTCGTGCATCATCCTGCAGGCCGTCATCAAGAGAGACCCGGATGAAACGGAGCAGTGCGCGGACGAAATGGTTCGGCTGATCCAAGCTGCTCCCTGTGTAGACGAAAGCACACTGATGCAGGCATACAGCGCCGGATGTTACGCCTCCCTGACCGTCACAAACACCGTGTCCCCCGGCTGTTTTCCGATCTGGCTTCGGATGTCCTTGCGGATTCCAATGATATAGCAAACGGAACCATCCGCGTTTTTGACGCCCATGTTTACGATGCTTCCGGAATAGGGTTCGCCGTCAAAGGTAATCTTGGCCTTGACTCTGCCCTTTCCGAATGTCTCTCTGATGTCATACGGAAATCGCACATACGCGCCTCCCTTGTCGGGAACAGCCTCGATCACCCCATGAAATGCATAGATATTTTCGTTCATCCACCGTTCCTCCTCCAATCTGAATCTTCTCCTTATGATGCCCAGCCAGTTCTTGAATTGTGCAAAAAATCGCCGCAGACGATCTGCGGCGATTTTTTTACGGTCTGGTCCGGCCTTTCCCGATCAGAAAATCTCCCGGGCGGCCCGGATGATCTGCTCGATCTCCCCATCAGTATGGACCGCGGAGAGGAACATGGCCTCGAACTGGCTGGGGGCCGCGTAAACGCCCCGCTGCAGCAGGCCCAGATACCAGTGCTTGAAGCGCTCCAGGTCAGAGGCCTTGGCCTGGGCATAGGTAGTGACAGGCTGCTCCGTGAAGAACACCGTCAGAATGGAACCCACCCGGTTCACCTGGGCGGGGATGCCCTTCAGGGCGTCCCGCAGGCCCTCCTGCAGCATGGCACCCCGCCGCTCCAGCTCCGTGTAAATGGAAGGGGTGCTCTGCAGGGTCTTCAGCTGGGCCAGACCCGCGGCCATAGCCACGGGGTTGCCGGACAGGGTACCGGCCTGATACACCGGCCCCAGGGGCGCCACCAGCTCCATCAGCTTACGGTTGCCGCCGTAGGCGCCCACCGGCATACCGCCGCCGATGATCTTGCCGTAAGTGACCAGATCGGCCCGGACACCGAAATATTCCTGGGCGCCGCCGGGGGCCAGGCGGAAGCCGGTGATGACCTCGTCAAAGATCAGCAGGCCGCCGAACTGGTCGCACAGGTCCCGCAGGCCCTGCAAAAAGCCGGGCTGGGGCGGCACCACGCCCATATTGGCCGCCACCGGCTCCACGATGACTGCCGCCACTTGGCTGGGATTGGCCTGGAACAGGCGGCGCACGCTGTCCAGATCGTTATAATCGGCGGTCAGGGTATCCCCCGCCATTTCCGCCGGGACACCGGCGGAATCCGGGGCGCCGCCGGTCAGAGCGCCGGAACCGGCCTTCACCAGCATGGAGTCGGAATGGCCGTGGTAGCACCCAGCAAATTTGATGATCTTGCTGCGGCCTGTGGCACCTCTGGCAAGGCGCAGGGCAGACATGACCGCCTCGGTGCCCGAGTTGACCATGCGGACCATCTCCACCCCGGTCATGTCACAGACCAGCTCCGCCATCTCCACCTCAATGGCCGTGGGGGCGCCGAAGCTGAGGCCCTTCTTCACGGCCTCCTGCACCGCAGTCTCCACAGCCTCGTTGCAGTGGCCCAGGATCAGGGGACCCCAGGAGCAAATTAGGTCGATATACTCCTTTCCGTCCGCGTCCCAGACCCGGCTGCCCCTGCCCTTTTCCAGGAAACGCGGATACGTCCCCACCGTGCGGCAGGCCCGCACCGGGGAGTTGACGCCGCCGGGCAGGACCTTCTGTGCGGCCTCAAACAGCTGTTCCGAACGGGTCATTATCCCAGCTCTCCTCTCTTCATGGCCTGGGCCAGTTCCTTGGCAAAGTAGGTAATGAGGATATCCGCGCCGGCCCGGTAAATGGACAGGGCGCTCTCGCACATGACCCGGTGCTCGTCGATGAGGCCCTCCTTCCCGGCGGCCTTGATCATGGCGTACTCACCGCTGACGGAATAGGCCGCCATGGGCAGATCAAAGGCGTCGGCGCACTCCCGGATGACATCCAGATAACTCAGTGCGGGCTTCACCATCAGGATATCCGCGCCCTCCTGCACGTCCAGGGCGCACTCCTTCAGGGCCTCTTTCCGATTGTGGGGGTCCATCTGATAGCCCCGGCGGTCACCGAAGGACGGTGCGGAACCGGCGGCATCCCGGAAAGGGCCGTAGAAAGCGGAGGCGTACTTGGCGGAATAGGACATGATGGGGGTGGTCTCAAAGCCGTTTTCATCCAGAATGGCCCGGATGGCGGCCACCCGGCCATCCATCATATCGGAGGGTGCCACCATGTCGGCGCCTGCCTGCACATGGGACAGGGCGGTCTTTGCCAGGACCTCCAGGGTCTTGTCGTTGTCCACCTCATGGTCGTGGAGGATGCCGCAGTGGCCGTGGTCGGTGTACTCACACATGCACACGTCGGTGATGACATAGCAGTCGGGGTAGGCGGCCTTGATGGCCCGGATGCCCTGCTGCACCACGCCGCTGGGGTCCCAGGCGGAGGAGCCGCAGGCGTCCTTGTGGGCGGGGATGCCGAAGAGCAGCACCCGGCTGACGCCCGCCTCCATACAGGCGGTGATCTCCTCACAGACCCGGTCGGGGGAATAGCGGTACTGACCATCCAGAGAGGGGATGGGCTCCTTGATATTCTCTCCCTCGATCAAAAACAGGGGATAGACCAGGCTGTCCGGAGACACTCTGGTTTCCCGCACCATGCGGCGCAGGCTGTCGCAGGTCCGAAGCCTGCGGGGACGAATGGTAAGATCCATCAGTTATCACACTTCCTTGATACATTCAATGAGAGATTCCATGGTGGCCTCCTTGGCCGTCACCACGGTGACGCCGTATTTTTCCGCTTCCGCCGCCGTCTGGGGGCCGATGCAGCAGCCCAGCACCTTGGATAGGTCCGCGCCGGGCAGGCTTTCCACAAAGCCCCGCACGGTGGAGGCGCTGGTGAAGGTCACCAGCACAGGCCGGTCCAGCAATGCCCGCACAGGCGCCGGGTCCGGGTTTTCATACACCGTATCATAGCACGGCACGTCCGCAAAGGGAATACCGTTTTTCTCAAAAATCTCCGGCAGGGCATTGCTTCCCTGACTGGCCCGGCACAGCAGTACAGGCCCTTCCACCCCGGCCATGGCCCGGGCCAGATTTTCGGAGTCATAGACCTCCGGGTCCAGGTCTGCCGTCAGGCCATGGGCCTCCAGCGCAGACGCCGTCTTGGGGCCGATGGCCGCCAGCTTCACCCCCGCCAGGGCTCTGGCGTCCTTCCCCAACCCCCGCAGGCGGTCAAAGAAGATGCCGGGGCCCACGGGGCTGGTGAACACCAGCCAGCGGTAACGATCCAGGGTCTCAATAGCCTGGTCCAGTTCCGGGCTGGGGTCTCTTGCCACCGTGCGGATACAGGGGTAGTCCGTCACACTGGCCCCCAGCTGCCGCAGGCGCTCTGAAAGAGTGCCGCTGCGGTCCGCCGGGCGGGTGACCACCACTTCCCTGCCCTTGAGAGGCAGGCTGTCGAACCAGTCGAACCGGTCGGACAGGCCGCAGACCTTGCCCACCACGATGATGGCCGGGCTCTTAATCTGTGCCTCCCGCGCCTTCTCAGGCAGCTCCGCCAGGGTGGAGACCACCTTCCGCTGTCTGGGCAGGGTTCCCCGTTCCACCACAGCCGCGGGCATGGTTCCCTCCATGCCCGCATCCAGCAGCCCCTTGCAGATCCGGGGCAGCGAAGTGACACCCATGAGGAACACCAGGGTCCCGCCCGTGCGGCGCAGGGCATCAAAGTCGATGTGCAGCTCCGCCCCGGCTTTGGCGTGGCCGGTGATAATGTGGAGCGAGGAGCAGAAATCCCGGTGGGTCACCGGGATGCCCGCGTAAGCCGGCACCGACAGGGCCGACGTGACGCCGGGGACCACCTGGAAGGGCACGCCGTGCTCCTCCAGCAGTTCCAGTTCCTCGCCGCCCCGGCCGAACAGGAAGGGATCGCCGCCCTTCAGCCGCACCACCCGCTTGCCCTCCAGGGCCTTTTCCAGCAGGATGCGGTTGATCTGGTCCTGGGGCACCAGATGGTGGCTGGACTCCTTGCCCACGTCGATGGCCTCCGCCTGGGGCGGGATCAGGGCCAGGATGGCAGGGCTCACCAGCCGGTCAAACACCACCACCTGGGCCTGCTCCAGGGCCTGACGGCCCTTCTGGGTCAGCAGGCCGGGATCGCCGGGGCCCGCGCCCACCAATATCACATTGCCTTTCATGGGCTTCACATTCCTTTCTTCAGTTTGTCCGCCAGGGTCTCACCCAGGGTCTCCGCCGCCGTCCTGGGACCGCTCAGAGAGCCCTTGCGCACCACCGTCTCGTCAGGGCTCACATACAGGCCCGTCAGAGTCAGCGTCTCGCCCTCCGCCACGGCGTAGGCCGCCACGGGAGAGCTGCACCCGCCGTCCAGCGCCCGGACAAAGGCCCGCTCCGCCAGGGCGCAGCAGGCGGCGTCCGGGTCATGGATGCCAGCCAGGCAGGCGGTGTCCATGCCCTGCCGGGTCTGCACCGCCAGGATGCCCTGGCCCGCCGCCGGAAGCATTTCCTCCGGGGCAAAATAGCGGCTGATGCGGTCCTCCAGATGCAGGCGCTTCAGGCCAGCCGCTGCCAGCACCAGGGCGGAGAACTCCCCGTCCTGCAGCTTTTTCAGCCGGGTCTGCACGTTACCCCGGACGGGCCGGATGTCCATATCCGGGAACAGCGCTTTCAGCTGCAGCTGCCGCCGCCGGGAGGAGCAGCCGATGGGCTTCGCCGGGTCCAGTGCCGTGACGCCCTCCGGCAGCACCAGCACGTCCCGGGGGTCCTCCCGCCTGGAAAAGGCCGCCAGAGGCAGGTCCTCCGGCACCTCCATGGGCATATCCTTCAGGGAGTGAACGGTGAAGTCGGCCCGTCCGTCCCGCAGTGCCTGGTCCAGTTCCTTGACAAAGAGACCCTTGCCGCCGATCTGGTCCAGGGTCTTATCCAAAATCCGGTCGCCGGTGGTCTTCATGGTCACCAGTTCCAGCTCCGCATCGGGCACGGTCCGGGCGATGGCGTCCATGACCATCCGGCTCTGGACCACCGCCAGAGCGCTCTCCCGACTGCCGATCTTGATCTTCATTCCAGTTCCTCCAATACCTTGCGGATTTCCCGGGCCGCCCGGGCAGTCTTGTGGTGGTCCTTTCCCGAGGACACCACTCCCGCCACCAGGTCCTCGCCGGTACAGATGGCGGGAAAATAGAAGCTGCACTCGGCCTCGCAGTCCGCTACAGACACGGGGATGCCCAGACGACGGGCCTCCTCGCCCACCTGACGGTTGACTTCCCGGTCTCCCGTGGCGGCGATGGCCAGGAAGGCACCCTCCAGGTCGCCGGGCGCATAGGGCCGCTGGAGCCAGGTCAGGCCCTCGGCCTTGGCCTTCAGCTCCGGAGCGATCACCACGATCTCACAGCCAAACAGCCGCAGGGTGCCGATGCGCCGGGCGGCAATGGTCCCGCCGCCCACCAGCACCACCTTTTTCCCCGTCAGGTCCAGAAACAGCGGGAACCGCAGGGGCTGCTCCGGCGCCGCCTGACGCCGCTGCCACTGCTGGAACTTCTCCAGTTCCTCCCCGGCGATGGCCTCCATGGCCGCCAGTTCCTCCCGGCTGCCGGGTCCCCCGGCTCCCAGGGAATCCGTGTCAAAGCAGCGCATCCGGGCGGCGCAGGCCGGGTCGATATCCCGGGGCACCGCCAGGTCCACCGCCACTCTGGGCGGATGAGCCACGGTTTCCAGCTGCACCATGGTCAGGGTATAGTGGGGGCTGGCCGTGGCGGACACCAGGGCATCGATGCTCTCCATGGCCGCAAGACGCTCCTCATAAGGCACCGTGCCACAGCCCGCGGGGACCACGGTCTCGCCGTGGCGGTAGCTCCGCAGGGTCACCTGCACCCGGGCCCCGGCCTCGCGGAGCAGCTCCGCCGCCAGACGGCCCATCTGCCCGTTGCCGATGACCAGGACCTTCTTTCCCTCCAGGTCTCCCAGTTCCCGCTGCAGCACCTCCCGGCAGCGGGTGCCCATGGAGGGAACACCCCGGGCCACATGGACCTCGGTCCTGGCCCGCTTTCCCGCCGTCACCGCCCGGCGGAACAACGCCGCCAACACCGGGTCGGCGGTCTTTTCCTCCTGGGCCAGCTCCATGGCGGTACGGACCTGGGTGATGATCTGGTCCTCCCCCAGAATCTGGGAGTGCAGCCCGCAGGCCACCTCCATCAGGTGCCGGGCCGCGTCGGTGCCGGTGCGGGTGGTGAAGTAAGGCTCCAGCTCCGCCTCCGGTACGCCGGTACCCCGGCACAGCAGCCGCCAGGGGGTGTCGGTCTCACCGCTGAGATACAGCTCCGTCCGGTTGCAGGTGGACAGAAGCACGCAGCCCTCCACCCCCGGCTGGTGCCGGAGCCACAGCAGCAGCTCCCGCGCCTCCTGCTGGGAAAACGCCAGCCGCTCCCGCAGGGCGATGGACGCCCGGTGGCAGTCCAGGCCCGACATGACCAGGCTCATGACTTGCCTCCTTTGGTAATCACCAGGGAGAAGTAGCCGGAGGGCTCCTTCAGCTCCGCGAAGTCGGGATAGACCCGCTCATTGGCCATGCTGCAGTTTTCCACCATGGAGGCGCCTCCCAGCATGCCCCGGTCCGCCAGCGTCTGCTGCAGCTCCAGGATGGACCGTCCGGCCTTCATAAACACTTTATTGGCAGGCACGTCCAGCAATGCCTCCTGATCGTGGGAGGCGGGGATCACCAGCAGGGGCTCAGAGCCCTGGCACAGGGAGATATTCAGTCGGGCCGCCGCCGCGCAGAAGGAGGTGACGCCGGGGACCACCTCCACCTCGTAGCCCTGGCGCAGCACCTTTTCATGGATATACATATACGTGGAGTAGACCGTGGGGTCGCCCAGGGTCAGGAACACCACCTGTTTGTTCTGGTCCAGCAGGGCGGTGATCTTTCCGGCGGCCTCCTCATAGGCCGCATCCACCACGGCCTTGTCCCGCACCATGGGGGTCTTGACAAAGACCAGCTCCTTGCCGGTCAGATAGTCCTTGGCAATGTTCAGGGCCGTCTTGTCGCTCTTGCTGGTGTCCGGCACCATGACCACGTCGGCCTCCCTCAGCACCCGGACCGCCTTCACGGTCAGCAGCTCCGGGTCGCCGGGGCCAACGCCCACGCCCCACAGCTTGCCGCCCCGGGGGAAGTCCTTCACTGCCTCGCGGCAGTGGTCCGCAAACAGTGCCCGGATAGCCGGGCACTGGCCCAGGCCCTGGAGCATGCAGCGCACCTCATAGCCGTCCGCCTCCAGCTCCGCCTTCCAGGAGTCCTCACCCCCGGCCATGTCGTTGCGGGCGTGGTCCCCCGCCACCAGCATAAAGGGTGCCAGAGTCACCTTTTTGATCTCCGGACACTTGCCCAGCTGCTGCTTTACGCTGTCCAGGGTGGGATAGCCCTCCACCGTAGCAACATACACCCGGCCGCACCGGGCCTGGAGCACATGCTCCATCTGGGCGTAGGCGGAGTTGGCGAAATGGGGCGTGCCGTGGCCCATGAGCACCAGGGCCTCATCCTCCGCAGGGACGGGCAGCCAGTTCAGCAGCGCCTCCGCCACGGCGGCGTAGTCCGCCTCGGCGTGGAGCAGGGGCATGCCCACGGACACCTGCATCCGCAGGCGGTAGGGCTCCAGCTGGGCCAGCATCTTTTCATATTCCTCGCCGTGCATCACATGGGTGGACTGCACCGCCACATGGGTGAAGCCCTCCGCCTCCAGGCGGTCCATAGCCCGGGCCACGTTGTCGATCTCCACGCCGTCCCGCTGCCGGAGCTTGTTGATGATCATGCCGCTGGTAAAGGCCCGGCGGACCTCCCAGTCCGGGAAGGTCTGCGCCAGAGTCTTCTCCGTGGCGGCAATGGTCTGTTCCAGAGTATCCGGATAAGAGGTGCCGAAGGACACCGCCAAAATTGCTTTTTTCATAGCTTCACTCTCTTTCGTTCTGCGATGCGGTATACAGCAGGGCATTGCAGATGGCGGCGGCCACATTACTGCCGCCCTTGCGGCCCCGGGCCACGATCCAGGGGCAGTCCATCTCCATGATCAGTTCCTTGGCCTCCACCACGTTGACAAAGCCCACGGGCACGCCCACGATCAGGGCCGGGGCCGGCAGGGTCCCCTCCTGCCACAGCTCATAGAGCCGCACCAGGGCCGTGGGGGCGTTGCCGATGGCGTAGACCAGGGACTTGCCCATGGCTGCCGCCCGCTCCATGCTCACCGTGGCGCGCGTCACGCCCCGCTCCTTGGCCTGCGCCGCCACCTCGGGGTCCGCGATAAAATTGTGGACCTCTCCGCCGAACTTCGCCAGCACCCGCTTGTTGATGCCGGACATGGCCATGGTGGTGTCGGTGACGATATGGGCGCCGCTTCGCAGGGCCTCCACACCCCGGGCCACCGCCTCGGGGGAGAAGCAGAGGTTCGCCGCGTAATCAAAATCCGCCGTGGTGTGAATGGCCCGCAGAATGACCGCCTCGTTTTCCGGGGGCAGGGGCCGCTTCAGCTCCGACCGGATGATCTCCATGCTTCTGGCCTCGATCTCCGCCGGGGCCACCCGCTGCAGCTCTATCTTCATATGCCTTCCTCCATGATTGCATAGATTTTTTCCATATCCATGGACTGCCGGACGCCGTCAGCCAGCAGGTCATACTGCCGCTGCTTGTAGTCCTCCCAGTCCTCCACGCCCTGGGCCGGGTCCAGGCCCTTGGCCCGCAGCAGGCAGGACACAAAGGCCTGGGCGAACTGTCCCTGGTCGAAAATGCCGTGGACGTAGCTGCCCCAGACGTTGCCCTTGGCCATGCCGTCGGTCTTGGTCCTGCCGCCCTCCTCCAGCCGGGTCAGGTCCGTCTGTCCGGAGGTCCGGCCCATGTGGATCTCGTAGCCGGTGAAGCAGGTGCCGTTCAGGTCCCGGAACATGCCCTGGGCATGCTCCATACGGCCGCTGACCCGGGTCCGCTCCTTCTCGCCCAGGAACACGGTGTCCGCCTCCAGAAGGCCCATGCCCCGCATCAGGCCCCCGGCCTCCACGCCGTCCGGGTCGGAAATGGAGCTGCACAGCATCTGATAACCGCCGCAGATGCCAACCACGGCGCCGCCGGCGGCGGCGTGCTTCAGGATGGCCGCCTCCATGCCGCTCTGGCGCAGCCAGCGCAGGTCCTCCATGGTGTTTTTCGTCCCCGGCAGGATCACCACGTCGGGACATCCCAGCTGGGACGCGGATTTCACATACCGCAGGGAGACCTCCGGCAGCCGGGACAGGGCGTTGAAATCCGTGAAGTTGGAAATGCGGGGCAGCCGCACCACGGCGATGTCCACCAGGCCCTTGCCGCCGCTCCTGTCAAACCGCTCCGTCAGGGAGTCCTCGTCGTCCAGGTCTACCTGCAAATGTGGGACAACGCCCACCACCGGGATGCCCGTCAGTTGCTCCAGCATCTCCACGCCGGGGTCCAGAATGGTCTTGTCCCCCCGAAAGTTGTTGATGATCAGGCCTTTCACTCTGGCCCGCTCCTCCGGCTCCAGCAGGGCCACCGTGCCGTACAGGGAGGCGAACACGCCGCCCTTGTCGATGTCGGCGCACAGCAGTACCGGGGCGCCCGCCATGCGGGCCATGCCCATGTTGACGATGTCCTCCTGCTTCAAATTGATCTCGGCGGGACTGCCGGCGCCCTCCAGCACGATGATGTCATGGCCGTCCGCCAGGGCATTGTAGGCCTTCATCACATCCGGCACCAGATTCTTTTTGAAGGCGAAGTAGTCCCGGGCGCTCATAACGCCCCGCACCTCGCCGTTGACAATGACCTGGGAGCCCGTGTCGTTGGTGGGCTTCAGCAGAATGGGATTCATCTCCACCGTGGGGGCGATGCCCGCCGCCTCCGCCTGCATCACCTGGGCCCGGCCCATCTCCAGGCCGTCCGCCGTGATGAAGGAGTTCAGGGCCATATTCTGGGATTTGAAGGGGGCCACCGAATGGCCGTCCTGCTTGAAAATGCGGCACAGAGCCGCCGCCAGAAAGCTCTTGCCCGCATTGGATGTGGTGCCCTGCACCATAATGGACTTCGCCATGGTCATTCCTCCAGTTCCGCGCCCAGAATGCGCAGGAATCGTTCATTGTCCGCCGCCTGCCGCACGGCCACCCGATACCAGTCGGGCTCCAGACCGCGATAATTGGCGCAGCTGCGCACCAGCACGCCCCGCCGCAGCAGCCGTTCCTTCAGGTCCTCGGTCCCCGGCAGGCGGAACAACAGGTAGTTGGCGGCGCCGGGCACCACCCGGCAGCCCAGGCGGGTCAGGCCGTCCATCAGCCGGGGCCGCTGGGTCTCCACCAGTTCCCGCCCTTGCTCCGGCCACTCCGGCAGGCCGCAGCAGGCAACTCCTGCCGTCTGGGCGATACCGGAGACGTTCCAGCAGGGGCCCCAGGCCATCAGACGCTCCATCAGCTCCGGCGCGCCCAGACCATAGCCCAGCCGCAGTCCGGGGATGGCGTAGGTCTTGGTGAAGGCCCGCAGCAAAAAGAGCTCCGGGTACTCTGTCAGATACGGCGCCATGCCCCGTCCGCCCTGGGCCAGGGGCAGGAAGCACTCGTCCACCATCAGCACCGCCCCGATCTCCCGGCAGCGGTCCAGGACCCGCAGCAGCAGGTCCTCCGAGACCAGCCGCCCCGTGGGATTGTTGGGGCTGCAGAGGATGACCAGCTCCACCGGAGCCTGCATGTCCTCCAGAATGGATTCCGTCACATCAAAGTTCTCCTCCTGCCGGAGCACATGAAACCGGCAGTCACAGCCCGTCTGGGCCAGCGCCCCTTCATACTCCGAAAACGTGGGAGCCGTCAGCAGGGCGGCTTTGGGCCGCAGGGCCAGGGCAAGGCGGAAGATCACCTCCGCCGCGCCGTTGCCGCAGAAGATCTGCTCCGGAGAACCCCCGTCCTTTTTGGCAATGGCCTGCCGCAGTTCCCGGCACAGCGGGTCCGGATACGCCCTGACATGCTCCAAAGCGTCCCGGGCCGCTTCCATCACCTGGGGCGGCGGTCCCATGGGATTGAGATTGACTGACAGGTCCAGGATCTCTCCCGAATAGATATTCCGGGCGGAGACCAGATCTCCGCCATGCTCCAGTGTCATAGCATCCTCCAAACAGTCAGAAAAGCAGCAGCGGCACCACATCGAACAGCGCCAGTGCCAGTACCGCGGTCATCAAAGCCAGGTCGTTGGCCCGTCTCACATCGGCCCGGCAGATGGGCCGCACCGGGTCTCCGATGGTGGGCTTCTCCACCGGCTTGCCAAAATACAGGTGGGTCCCGCCCAGCTGCAGCCCCAGGGCCCCGGCACAGGCGGCCTCGGTGTGGGCGGAATTCGGGGACTTGTGGTTCTTCCGGTCCCGGAAAAAGACACGGAAGGCGTTTTTTCCGTCAAAGCCCAGATACGCCGCCAGGCACATGAGAAGCCCTGCGATCCGGGCAGGCAGGAAGTTGCAGACATCGTCCAGCAGCGCCGCCGCCCGACCAAAGTAAAGGTACTTATCATTTTGATAGCCCACCATGGAGTCCATGGTGTTCACCGCCTTGTAGCACATGCCGCCCACCGGCCCCAGAACCGCGGCCCACAGCAGGGGCGCCAGAATGCCGTCGGCGGCGTTTTCCGCCACGGTCTCCACATCGGCGGCCAGCACCTCCTCCTCCGTCAGCTGGTCCGTGTCCCGGCCCACTACCATGCCCACCGCACGGCGGCCATCCTCCAGAGAGCCCCGCTCCAGGGCATGAACCACCTTCATGGTCTCCGTCCGCAGGGACCTGGTGGCCAGGATCTGCCAGCAGACCACCACCTCCAGCACGGCCCGCAGCACCGGATGAACCAGGCCTGCCGCCCACAGCACGCCCCCCGTGGCAAGGCCCGTCAGGACCACCACCAGGACCACCAGGCACACGCCCGCGTGAAGCTCGCCGCGCTCCGTTTTCGGGAATGCGGCCCGCAGAGGCGGCTCCAGCTTCCCGATCAGCCAGCCCATGCCCTGAACGGGATGGGGCAGCCAACGGGGATCTCCCACCGCCAGGTCCACGCAGAAGCCCAGCAGCAGGGCAAGAAAGTGGTTCATGGTCTCACTCCAATCAAAGGTCAGGTTCAGCTCTGGGGGGTATAGGCCTCCATCTGCAGATCGTCAAAGGTATCGCCGTTGTACACCGCCATCGCCATGTCCAGAATGGGCATGACAGCCACGGCGCCGGTCCCTTCGCCCAGGCGCATGCCCGCCCGGAGGATGGGCTTCACACCCAGGGTGCCCAGGACGGGATCGGCGGCAGGCTCACCGGACAGGTGGCTCGCCAGCATATAATCTCTGGCCGCCGGGCACAGGGAGGCCGCGCACATGGCGGCCGCCTCGGAGATCAGCCCATCGATCAGCACCGGCACATGGTACAGGGCGCCGCCCAGAAACACGCCGCACAGGCCCGCCAGGTCATAGCCGCCCACCTTGCTCAGCACGTCCAGGCCGTCCGCCGGGTCGGGCCGGTGGCGCTGGATGGCCGTCTCAATGACCCGGACCTTCCGCTCCAGTCCCGCGTTGGACAGTCCCGCTCCCCGGCCTGTCATCTCCGCCGGGCTGCGGTCCAGCAGCACGGAGAGGGCCGCCGCGGAGGTGGTGGTGTTGCCAATGCCCATCTCTCCGGTGGCAAAGAGCCGGATGTCCTTGTCATAGAGGGTCCGGACCACCTCCACGCCCACCAAGATGGCCTGCTCCGCCTCCTGGCGGGTCATGGCGGGTTCCTGCACAAAGTTCCGGGTGCCGCCCCGGCGGATGCACTTCTGGGCGATGCCAGGCAGGTCCACAGCATTGGCCATGCCGATATCCACGGGATAAATCTCCGCTCCCGCCACCCGGGCCATCTTGCACACGCTGGACTGGCGGCGGGCCATGTTGGCGGCCACGATGGCCGTCACCTCCTGGCCGGTCTGGGTGACGCCCTCGGCCACCACGCCGTTATCGGCGCACATGATCACCACGGCCTTCCGGGCAATGTCAAAATCCGCCGCGCCGAACATACCGGCCATGCGGACCACCATATCCTCCAGCGTCCCCAGGGAGCCCAGGGGCTTTCCCACGCCGTCCCACTTCTTCTGGGATGCCTCCATGGCCTCCCGGCTGGCGGGGACAATGGCTGAAATCACTTGCTGCAGGTCCATTCTGATTCTCTCCTTTATGTTTCCGCGCCGTAGGCCAGCGCCGCTTCCAAAAAGCGCCGCGCCGCCTCCGGCTTTGAGGCAAAATGAAAATGGGGGAATCCAGCGTACAGGCTGCTCGTTCCCATACCGGCCTTCCACTGGCGGGCCGACTGGGGCTTCCGGGCCGTAAAATCCTGGCCGGGGGCCGTGCTGTCCCAATAGTGGAACTCATGGGCGGGCATGGTCTCCCCCTGCCGGAAGAGCATGCTGTCCCGCTCCGCCGTCAGCGTCACATAGCCGAACCGGCTCAGCTTCCCCGTGGGATAGCCCTCCGCGTCCAGCACCCCGGCCATGGGCCAGGGCGTTCCCCCGGCGTCCTGTAAAGTCTTGTGCAGATACAGGAAACCGCCGCACTCCGCGATAGTGGGCAGGCCCCCCGTCACAGCGTCAAACACAGACTGCCGCATGGCCGCGTTTTCCGAAAGCTGCTTGGCGTAAAGCTCCGGATAGCCGCCCCCCAGATAGAGGCCCTGGATCTGCTCCGGAAGTTCTTTGTCGTCCATGGGTGAAAACTCCACCAGCTCCGCGCCCAGGTCCCGCAGGACCTGGAGGGAGGCCTCATAGTAAAAGCAGAAGGCCTTGTCCCGGGCCACGGCGATCCGGGGCCGTCCCGCCACCGGGGCCAGTCCCAGCGGCTCCGCCTTCAGGGGCGGCGCCTTGCGGGCCAGCGCCAGCAGGCCATTCAGGTCCACGGATTTCTCCGCCTGGTCCGCCATCCGGTCCAGCTTCTGCTGCAGGTCGCCGATCTCCGCCGCCGTTACCAGTCCCAGGTGGCGGCTCTCGATGGCGCAGTCGGCCATCACCGGCAGATACCCCAGCACCGGCAATCCCGTCTCCCGGGTAATGGTCTCCGCCAACCGGGGATACAGCATGGAGGATACCCGGTTCAAGATCACACCGGCGATCTGGCTGGGCTGCCGGAAGGACTGGAAGCCCCGGACCTCCGCCGCAGCGGACAGGGCCCGTCCCTTGGCGTCCACCACCAGCACCGCCGGGGTCTCCGTGGCCTGTGCCAGGTCCCAGGCAGAGGCGTCCGTACCCATGGAAATGCCGTCGTAGTACCCCATGGCCCCCTCCAGCACCGTTACATCCGCTTGAGCGGCGCACCGGGTCAGCAGGCTCCGGGCTGTGGCGTGGGAGAAGAAAAACAGGTCCAGATTGCAGCTCTGGGCCCCCAGGACCCGGCTGTGGAACATGGGGTCGATATAATCCGGTCCGGACTTGCAGGCCATGGGCCGCAGTTCCCGCTGGAGCAGCGCCCGCAGTACGGCGCAGGTGACCGTGGTCTTGCCGCCGCCGGAGGCCGGGGCGCAGAACATCAGCCGGGGCGTCATGGCCGCCCCTCCCCGGAGAGGATCCAGACGGGGTTCTGGCCCATCATCATATGATACCGTCCCAGAGTCTTGGCCTGCGCCGCTGAGATCTGTGTCACGTCCACATTTGTCAGGCCGAACCGCCGCATGCAGTCCAGTCCATCGGTGAGGCTCTCCAGACTGACCGCCGTCAGGCAGATGCGGGCAGCCGGATTCTTTTCCAGGACCGTCTGGAAGATGCCTGCCATGGAGCCGGAGGAGCCGCCGATGAACACGCAGTCCGGCTTGGGCAGGTCCGCCAGGGCGGCAGGGGCTTCGCCCTCCACCATCCGCAGGTTCCAAAAGCCCAGGGCCTCCCGGTTCTGCCGGATCAGGTCCAGAGCCTCCGGCTCCTTTTCCACGGCCCAGACCTGACCCTGCCAGGCCGCCATGGCACAGGCGGCAGACACGGAGCCGGTACCGGCTCCCACGTCCCAGACCACGCTGTCCGGCCGGACCGCCATGCGGGCCACCGCCAGCAGACGAATATTCTCCTTGGTCATGGGGGTCTTGCCCCGGATCAGCTGGTCGTCCCACAGGCAGGGGGCGCCCGCTTTCCAGCCGGTGGGGGCGGGATTCTCCGCCAGCACCACCGCCAGATCGTCAAATTGCTCTCCCGCCAGTTCTTCCGCCGTGCCGGAGACGATGCGCTCCTCCGGGTAGGACAGCCGCTGGCCCACATGGACCCGCACCTGTCCAAGGCCCGCTTCCGTCAGTTGGGCGCACAGGTCCGCCGCCGTGCAGTTTCCGCCGGTCAGCAGGAAGGTCTTGTGGTGAGACTGGATTTTCCCCACGGCGTTGGCCTCCCGGCCGTGAACGGACACCAGCCGGGCGTCCTGCCAGGTGGTGTGGAGCTTGGCGCAAAAATAGTTGAGCGAGGAGATGCCGGGGATGGTCTCCACCGCCACGTCCTCCAGCAGACCGTAGAGCTTGGCGGCACCGCTGTAAAAGCCCGGGTCCCCGGACAGCAGCACGGCGCTGTCGCCCTCAAAGGCCCGCACCGCCGCCGCGATCTCCTCCGCCCGGATCAGAGCCAGCTTCTTTCCCGGATGGTCCGGGAAAGCGTCCAGCATCCGCCGGGCGCCGATCAGCTGGCCGCAGGCCTCGATCCGCCGGGCCGCGCCCAGGGTCAGGGTCTCCGGGTTTCCCATACCGATGCCGATGAGATAACAGGTCATAGCGTCCCTCCGGTAAATATCTTCAGCAGTTCTTCCAGCTCCAGGCCCGTCTCCTGGACGGGCCGCCGGATCACCAACAGCTTCGCCCCGGCCTCCCGGGCCGCCGCAGCCTTCTCTCCAAAGCCGCCGGGACGGCCCGTGTCCTTGGTCACCAGGACCTTGCCCTCCATGGCCCGCAGGGTGGCGGTGTTCATCTCCTGGGAGAAGGGGCCCTGCATGCAGATGATGTGGGCGGCGGGATACCCCAGGTCCAGGGCAGAACGCAGACTGTCCAGACTGGGCAGCACCCGGACCCAGATGCGCTCCGCAAAGCCGGGCACCTGGGCAAATGTCGCCAGGTCCTTGCTGCCGGTGGTCAGCAGCACATTGCCCGGCAGGTCCGCCAGCAGCTCCGCCGCGTGGGCGGGACTGTCGGCCCAGAGGACATTCTCCGCTTTCTCCCGGGGCCGCACCAGCCGCTCACAGGGCACCCCGGCCCGCTGGGCCGCCGTCCGGATGCTGACGCTGACCTGGGCGGCATAGGGATGGGTGGCGTCCACCACGCAGTCGTAGCCGTCCGCCATCTCCGCCGCCATGGCGTCCGGGCTCATGCGGCCCATCCGCACCGTCAGATTGGGCTGGGGCTCCAGCACGTCCCGGCCGTAGTCCGTGGCCACGCAGCAGGTCACCAGATGGCCCGCCTCCGCCAGTCGCCGGGCCAGGGTATGGCCCTCCGCCGTGCCGCCAAATAACAGAATCTTCATCTCTGCAAATACCCCCGGGGCGTCACCAGCCGGTCCCCAATGACCTGGGTCTGGCTGTTGCCCACAAAGACGGTGGTGAACATATCCACCTGGGCATTCCGCAGCTCCGCCAGAGTGAGAATGGTGTAGGATTCGCCCTCCCGGCCGATCTGGCTCACGTAGCCGCAGGGGGTCTCAGGGGCCTTGGCCTCCAGCAGGATGTCGCAGGCCTTCTGCAGATAATCCTTCCGCTTGTGGCTGGAGGGATTGTACAGGCACAGGACGAAATCCGCCAGGGCCGCCGCCCGGAGCCGGGCCTCGATCTTCTCCCAGGGGGTCATCAGGTCCGACAGGGAGACCAGGCAGAAATCGTGCATCAGGGGCGCCCCCAGCACCGCCGCACCGCCGCAGGCCGCCGTGATGCCGGGGATCACCTCCAGCTCCACCTGGGGCCACTGGGGGGACAGCTCATAGCAAAGGCCCGCCATGCCGTAAACGCCGGGGTCGCCGGAGCAGACCATGGTCACGGTCTTGCCGGCATCCGCAAGCTCCAGAGCCATCTGGCACCGCTCCGTCTCCTTCCGCATGGGGGTGGAGCGCAGGTCCTTGTGGCCGTAGGCCTCCCTGATCAGGTCGATATAGACCGTGTAGCCCACGATCACATCGGAGGCCTCCAGCGCCGCCGCCGCACGGCCGGTCAGGTCCCGGCCGCCGCCGGGGCCCAGGCCGATGATATATAATTTCTTCATGGGTTCCTCCTATTTCTCCCAGGTCAGATGAACCGGGCCCATGGCCGCGGCAAAGGTCACGCCCTGACAGATGGTTTTTGGAATGATGACGTGCCCGCCTGCCCGCTGGGCGGCCCGCTGGCACACGTTGTCCACGCCGGTGGTCTTCGCCACAAAGGCAGAGGGCGGAAAGTCCCCCGTCTCGGCGGCCAGCTCTTGGGCTGTAAAAAAGGTGATGGGCCAGCCGTGGGCCTGGGCCAATGCCAACAGCCCCGGCTCGTCCCGCTTCAGATCAATGGTGGCAAGGCCCCGGATCGCCGCCGCCGGAATATCGCTTTGGCCGAGGAATTCCGCCAGGGCCGCTTCCAGCACCGCCTGCGCCGTGCCCCGGCGGCAGCCGACGCCCAGCGTCACCGCCCGGGGAACCAGGTGCAGCGTCCAGGCAAAGGGCCGCTCCGCCGTGGTGGGGCCGATGCAGATGCCGGTCTCCGCCCTCTCCGCTCCCAGGCCTTGGGGCATGGTCCCGGAAATGGGCCAGGCGGACCGGAACGCCACCGGCTTTCCCTCCAGCAGCGCCGCCGACACGGCCTTGGCCTCCTTACGGCCGCACAGCACCAGGTCCTGTTCTCTGGCCCACTGGTCCACAGCGAACAGGCCGTTGACATCCGTGGCGGTGGAAACCGCCGCCTGACCGCCGGTCAGCGCTGCGATACGGCGGGCCAGGTCGTTGGCACCCCCCACATGGCCGGAGAGGAGCGGCACCGCGAAGCGTCCCGCCTCATCCACCGACACCACGGCGGGGTCGGAAAATTTATCCTTTACAAACGGGGCGATGGCCCGAACGGCGATGCCCGCCGCTGAGATGAACACCAGGGCTTCGCTGTCGGCGAACCGGGCCTCCGCCCAGTCCCGCAGCGTTCCGCAGGGGGGCAGTCCCGTCTCCGGTGCCAGCCGGTCCGTGGTCCACAGACGGCCTCCCAATTCCTCCGCCAGACACTCCCCCAGCAGGCAGCCCCGGTGGGTAAAGGCGATCAGGCTGATCATTTGGAGGCCTCCCGGCAGCCGTGGGAGAAGCCTGGGTCATACAGCAAAGAGCGGTCATACCGGTCCCCCAGGAAGCCGCCCACGGTGATGAGGGCGGTCTTAGTCACGTGGTTCGCCCGGGCCGTCTGGGCCAGGGTGGACACCGTGCAGCGGAACACCTTCTCGTCAGGCCAGGTGGCCTTATAGACGATGGCCGCCGGGGTGTCCGGGGCATAGCCGCCCTCCATCAGGTCCTGCTGGGCCTTTTCCAGCAGGCTGGAGGACAGGAACAGCACCATGGTACTGCCGTGCTCGGCCAGCTTCCTCAGCTGCTCCCGCTCAGGGACCGGCGTACGGCCCTCAGCCCGGGTGATGATGACCGTCTGGCTCACATTGGGCAGGGTATACTCCGCCTTCAGTGCCGCCGCGGCGCCGCAGAAGGAGGAGACGCCGGGAGTCACGTCGTACGCGTAGCCGCGGGCCTCCAGGGCGTCCATCTGTTCCCGGATGGTGCCGTAGATGGAGGGGTCTCCGGTGTGCAGGCGGACGGTGGTCTTCCCTTCCGCCTCCGCCCGGTCCATGACCGCCAGGACTTCCTCCAGTGTCATGGAGGCGGAATCATGGATCTCACAGTCTACCCGGCAATTTTTCAGCAGAGCGGGATTCACCAGGGAACCGGCGTAAATCACCACGTCCGCCTCCCCCAGCAGTCTTGCGCCCCGCAGGGTGATCAGGTCCTCCGCGCCGGAACCGGCGCCCACAAAATGTATCATAAAAACCTCCTAAATCGGATCGATCTTTCAAATTCAAGGATTGGCCGTCCGGTGCTTTTCCAGCAGCTCCGCCGCCCCGTCCGTCATGGCGCTGAGACCGGCAGCCTGGGAGAAGAGAACGGCCTGGGTATTCATGGCTCCCGTCCGGCGCCGCAGGGTCTCTCCCACGGCCCGGGCGATGGAATCCAGCACCGCCCCGGCCAGCCCCTCCCGGAGCAGCAGCTCCAGGGCAGCGTCGGTGGTGATGGCTTCATACAGTTGTTTCAGCAGCGGCGTTGTCCCGCCGCACAGAGCGGTGTGGGTCACGAAGACCTCCCGGCGGCCGTCCGCCGTGCGGGAGTGGGTGTCCATAACTCCGGCAGCCAGCTTGCACAGCTTGCCGATGTGGCCCACCAGCAGCAGGGACGAAAAGCCCAGGTTCACCGCGTTGTCCAGGGCGTCTCCAATGAAGTTGGAGCACTGGACCGCCCGGCCCATATCCAGCCCCAGCTGATGGGCGGCGAAATCCGCCCCATAGTTACCGGGAGTCATCAGCAGGTCGGTGATACCCTCGGCCCGCTGGACCTCCAGCTCCACCCGGGCGGTATCCACCAGGGCCTGACGGCTCATGGGCCGCACGATGCCGGTGGAGCCCAGGATGGAGATGCCTCCCTCAATCCCCAGCCGGGGATTGAAGGTCTTTGCGGCCAGCAGGGAACCCTCCGGCACGGAGATCACCGCCTCCAGGCCGCCGTGGTCCCCCGCCTCGTCCAACGCCTGCCGCAGCTGGGCCTCGATCATCTGCCGGGGTCCCGAATTGATGGCGGCGGCCCCTACCGGCTGGTTCAGGCCCGGTCGGGTCACCCGGCCCACGCCATGTCCGCCGTCGATGCGGATGTCTGTTTCGGTCCTGCGCACCGTGGCCACGACCAACGCGCCGCTGGTCACGTCGCAGTCGTCGCCGCCGTCCTTCCGGATGCCGCAGGAGGCCCAGTCCGGCCCCCGCCGCATATCCTCCGGCTCCAGCAGTACCGGAATGCCAGCCGGGGTCTCCACCCGGACCTGGGCCGGAAAGGCGCCCCGCAGCAGGGCCTCCGCCGCCGCCCGGGCCGCGCCCGCGGCGCAGGTGCCCGTGGTATAGCCGCAGCGCAGCCGCTGCTGCCCCACGGAAATATAGTGTTCCAGCATGGACGGCTCCTTTCCTGAACGCTCAGCCGGCGGTCTCCCGCCAGCGGGTAAACTGCTCCATGGTCATGGGATACGATGCTTCTCCAGGCCGCAGGGCCTCCGCCGCCTGCCAGAGCCAGGGCTTCCGCAGCCCCGCCTCCTCCAGCAGCTCCTGCCGGGAGAAGATGGACTCCAGAGAACCGTCGGCCACCAGCTTGCCCCGGGAGAACACCAGTCCCCGCCGGGCAAACCGGGCCGCGAAATCCACATCGTGGGTGCTGACCACCAGGGCGATGCCCGCCTGGGTCAGCTGGTCCAGGGTCTCCTCCAGCCGGACCACGTTTTCCGGGTCCAGAGAGGCCGTGGGTTCATCCAGCAAAATCACATCCGGCTCCATAGCCAGGATGTCCGCAATGGTCACCCGCTTCTTCTCTCCGCCGGAGAGATACTGGGGAGAACGGTCACCGTACTCCCCCAGGCCCATGCGGTCCAGGGCCTCCGCCGTGCGGCGCTCCACCTCGCTCAGAGGCAGGCCCAGGTTCATGGGGCCGAAGGACACCTCGCCCTCCACGGTGACGGCCAGGATCTGGTTCTCCGCCTCCTGGAACACGATGCCCACCCGGCGGCGCAGCTCCGTCAAGTCCTTTTTGTTTCGGGTCAGCACCTTTCCGCCACAGCGGATGGTGCCTGCCGAGGGCTCCAAAATGCCGTTGCACAGCAGGAAGAAGGTGGATTTCCCGGCGCCGTTGCGGCCCAGCACCGCCACCCGTTCTCCTTTTTCAATGGAAACACTCAGGTCCTCCACGGCCAGGGGGCCGTCGGGGTACGTATAAGATACATGCTCCAGCTGCAGGATCGGTTCTGTCACAGGGCGATCCCCCTTTTTCGAATCAAAATCAGCAGTGTCAGCAGCATAAAATAGACTGCTGCCGCCAGTACATGCGGCCAGCGGAGCTTGGGCGTACGGCACAGAAAAGTCAGCCGGCCCTCGTAGCCTCTGGCCTCCATGGCATCAAAGCAGGCGCTGCTGCGGCGAAAGGAGGAAGCCAGCAGCCCGCCGCTGATCTTCCCCGCCGTGGTCAGGGACCGCCGCCAGCCGTCATAGCCCAGCCGGGCCGAGGCCGCCACAGTCATCTGCCGCTGCACTTCCAGCAATACGAACAGATACCGGTAAATGAGATACATCAGCTCGATCATCAGCTCCGGCAGGCGGCATTTCCGCAGCACCTCGATCAACTGGGGCATAGGGGTGGAGGTACTGAGGAAAAACAGACAGCACACAGCGCCCATGGCCTGGAAAAGCAATGTGACCGCCCTCTCCAGACTCTGGACCGTCACGCACAGCCAACGGCCTCCCAGGTGCAGCTGCCAAAGTCCTATGGGGTTCCTGGTGAATTCCAGCAGAATCACCAGACATCCCACCGACAGAAACACCAGCGGGAGCCGCAGCAGCCGCAGAAGGCGGTCCAGGGGGACCTTGCTCAGCAGCCAGATGATAGCCGCCATGGAGCAGGCCACCGCCGCGCCCACCACCGGATCGGCGGCGCCCACGCACAGCAGCAGGCTCCCCACGCTGAAAACCATCTTCAGACCAGGGCTGACGCCCCGGAGCCCCGAACGGGCCGCCAGGGCGTCCAGCGTCAATATCCCTTCGGTATGCGTATGATGGTGATGTCTGTGGGCCATTATGCCGCTTCCTCGCCTCGGAACTTCTTCCTGGCCACCAGATACCCGAAGCCGAAGCCGATCACCACGGCGCCCAGCGCCGTCTGCAGGCAGAACAGCAGAGACTCCGTCTCGCCGCCGGGCAGCTCCACAATGCTCTCTGCCCAAGGCTCGTAGTCCGGGTCCACCTGGGCAATGAGTTCCTCCGCCGCGCCGTCGGCGCCGCCGAATTCACTGTCGCGGATGGTCATCAGCGGGAAAATCAGAATCGCAGCGCAAACCAATACCAGAACCAAAATGGTCGTTATCTGTTTCTTGCTCATACCTTGGCAGCCTCCTTGTTCAAAAAGCCGATCTCCCGCAGCTCGGGCTTGGCAAAGGATTCCAGCATCATGATGACGATGGCGGACAAAATGCCCTCCACAATGGCCAGGGGCACCTGGGTCAGGGCAAAGACGCCCATGAACTGCGCCATGGAGGAAAGGACCCCCTCCTGTCCCGGATGGGCCAGGGCCAGCTGGACGGAGGTGACGCAATAGGTGAACAGGTCGCCCAGGGCGCAGGCAACGCCTACGGACACCATGCGATTCACTTTCAGCTTCTGGCAGAGCTTGTACACGCCGAAGCTGACAAAGGGTCCGGCGATAGCCATGGAAAAGGTATTGGCGCCCAGGGTGGTCAGGCCGCCGTGGGCCAGCAGGATGGCCTGGAACAGCAGGACGATCATGCCCAGAACCGCCATGGGGGCAGGTCCGAACAGCACGGCCCCCAGGCCGGTGCCGGTGGGATGGCTGGAGGAGCCGGTGACGCTGGGCATCTTCAGGGCGGACAGCACAAAGGCATAGGCACCCATCATGGCCAGCAGCAGCACGGCCTTGCGGTGCTGGGAGACGATCCTCTTCATAGAGAGCAGACCCCAGACCACAAAGGGAACACAGACCGCACCCCAGGCGATGGCATGGCCCTGGGGGAGGAAGCCCTCCATGATGTGCATGGCCCCGGCGGGAACACATAGTGCCGCCGTCAGCGGCACAGCGCAGGACACAGCCAATACCCTGCGCTCCAGTTGGGTAAATTCGGTTTTCATAAAAACCTCCTAAAATAAAAATGAGCAGCCTTTTGGCTGCCCGACAATAGGACATTTCTGTCCGATCATCCATGGACTGAACACCGCAGCCTTGATTCAAAAAAGCGACATGAGCAGGTTTCCTGGCTCCAGATCACAGCTTGGCGCGCCTTCTCAGGATCATCATCCCAATGGCATACCGCGCCTTACTCCCTGTTACAGTGACGGGTTCGCTTCGGACTTGCACCGAATTCCCTTTATCCCCTCGAGGGGACTCACGCCGATACAATATTTAATATAGCACTAATAAAATATACCCTTTTTCGCGGTATGTCAATGGCTTCCCCCCAGCTTTTCCCCGCATATTGCCCCATGCGATATGACTTGTATATAGAAAGAAACCGTGGTATACTGCATCCATTATACCGTCTGTCATCAGGAGGCTTTTATGCTGTTATCCGCAGAGCATCTCTCCATCAATTTCGGCAGCCGCCAGCTGCTGGATGATGTGAATTTCTATTTGAATGAGGGGGACAAGACCGGTATCATCGGCATCAATGGCACCGGTAAGTCCACCTTTTTAAAGGTCTTGGCCGGGGTCACGGAGGCCGATGCCGGCACCATCTCCCGGAACCCCAACGTACAGGTGAGCCTCCTGGCCCAGAATCCCGTCATGGAGGACAGCGCCACGGTGCTGGAGCAGGTATTTCTTCACTTTCCGGCGGAGTTCCGGGAACTGAACGAATACGAGGCCAAGTCCATGCTGAACAGGCTGGGCATCACGGACCACAGCCAGAAGGTGGGCACCCTCTCCGGCGGCCAGCGGAAGCGGGTGGCCCTGGCGGCAGCCCTGATCCACCCGGCGGATATTCTGGTGCTGGACGAACCCACCAACCATCTGGACGCAGAGATGACCGCCTGGCTGGAGGACTGGCTCCGCCGCTTCAAGGGCGGCCTGGTGATGGTGACCCACGACCGCTACTTCCTGGAGCGGGTGGTGAACCACATCACGGAGCTCTCCCGGGGCAAGCTGTACCACTACGAGGCCAACTACTCCAAGTATCTGGAGCTGAAAGCCCAGCGGGCGGAGATGGCGGAGGCCAGTGAGCGCAAGCGCCAGTCCATCCTGAGGGTGGAACGGGAGTGGATCATGCGGGGCTGCCGGGCCCGGACCACCAAATCCAAGGAGCGCATCCAGCGGTACGAGGCCCTGCTGGACCAGGACGCCCCGGAGACCGACGACACCGTCCAGCTGGCTGCCGCCTCCAGCCGCCTGGGCAAGAAGATCATTGAGTTGCAGGACGTGTCCAAATCCTTCGGCGGCCGTCCAATCATCAGCCATTTTTCTTACAACCTGCTGCGGAATGACCGCATCGGCATCGTGGGCCGCAACGGCGCGGGCAAGTCCACCCTTCTGCACACCATCGCCGGAGAGCTGACTCCGGATTCCGGCACCGTGGACATCGGCACCACGGTGAAGATCGGCCACTTCTCCCAGGAAGGCCGGGAGCTGGACCTGAACCAGCGGGTCTACGATTTCATCCACGACATTGCCGACGAGGTGCGGACCGACGAGGGCACCTTCACCGCCAATCAGATGATGGAGCGGTTCCTGTTCCCCGGCGACCTCCAGTCCGTGCCCATCGGGCGGCTGTCCGGTGGGGAGCGGCGGCGGCTGTACCTGCTGTCGGTACTGATGGAGGCCCCCAACGTGCTGCTGCTGGACGAGCCCACCAACGACCTGGACGTCATGACCCTGTCCATTCTGGAGGACTATTTGCAGAGCTTCCCCGGCCCCATCCTGACGGTGTCCCACGACCGCTTCTTCCTGGACAAGCTGGCGGAGTCCATCTTCGAGGTCCGGGGCAATGGCGAGATTCTGCGCTACACCGGCAACTGGACGGATTGGCAGCGGAAGCGGCAGGAGGAGGAAGCTCCCGCCAGGGCGGAAAAGCCCAAAGCGGCGGCGGAGCGTCCCCGGGAGCGGAAGCTGAAATTTTCCTACAAGGAGCGACTGGAATTCGAGACCATCGACAGCGAGCTGGCCGCCCTGGAGGAGCAGATCGCGGCGTGCGAGACGGCCCAGGCCAACTGCGGCAGTGATTACGTGAAGCTCCAGGAGCTGCAGGCCCAGCAGGCGGAGCTGGAGGCAAAGCTGGAGGAAAAAACCGAGCGCTGGATGTATCTCACGGAACTGAAAGAGAAGATCGACGCGCAAAACGGATAAAAGAATGCCGTCCCCGCGGGGACGGCGTCCTTTTATTTTATCGCGCTCTCAATTCCCAGAAAGCCACCGCGCTGGCGGCCGCCACGTTCAGGGAGTCCACCCCATGAGCCATGGGAATGCGGACGGTATAGTCGCAGTCCGCGATGGTGGCGGACGCCAGCCCGTCCCCCTCCGTACCCAGGACGATGGCCAGTTTCTCTTCCGCCCGGAGCCGGGGATCGTCGATGCTGACGGAATCGTCCCGGAGGGCCATAGCGGCGGTTTTGAAGCCCAGCTTCCGCAGCCGCTCCAGCCACGGCTGGGGCCATTCTTCCGGCGTGTCGCCGATGCGGGTCCAGGGGACCTGAAAGACCGTACCCATGCTGACCCGAACCGCCCGCCGGTACAGGGGATCGCCACAGGTGGGTGTCACCAGCACGGCGTCGATGCCCAGCGCCGCTGCGGAGCGGAAGATGGCGCCGACATTGGTGGAGTCCACGATGCCCTCCAGAACGGCCACCCGCCGGGCCTTGGCGCACAGGTCCTCCACCGGCCGCAGCCGGGGCCGCCGCATGGCACACAGCACGCCCCGGGTCAGGGTGTAGCCGGTGAGGTCCGCCAGCAGCTCCCGGTCCGCTGTATAAACCGGGAGCCCTTCGCACCGGGCGATGATCTCCCGGCCCTGGCCCTCGATGTGCTTCCGCTCCATCAGCAGGGAAAGGGGCTCATACCCCGCGTCCAGGGCCCGCTCAATGACCTTGGGGCTCTCCGCGATGAAGATACCCTTCTCCGCCTCCGCCCGGCTGCGCAGCTGGGCCTCCGTCAGGCGGGCAAACACGTCCAGCTCCGGCGCCGCCAGGTCTGTTATTTCCACGATGTTAGCCATAACGCTCTCCTTGCATTTCCACGATCATGAAATCCTGGACCCAGTTTACCACGAACCACCGCCCCGCACAAGCACCCGCCCAGTTCCGCGCTCCATCTATGCAAACGGGAATTTTTGTGCTATGCTGGAAACCGAAAGGGGGCCAAGCCTCTGGAAACTGTCTCTTACACCGTCCCTCCCCAGGAGGACGGCGCCACCGTCCGCCATATTCTGAAAGCCAAGCTCCACTTCTCCTCCCACGCCATCTCCCGCCTGACCCGGGCGGAGAACGGCATTCTGGTGAACGGGCAGCACGCCCGGACCACGTGCATCCTTCACGCCGGGGACGTGGTAACAGCGGAGGCCGGAGATCACCGGTCCCCCAAGGTCCTGCCCACCCCCGGCGACTGGCCCCTGCCCATCGTGTGGGAGGACGGCTACCTGCTGGTGGTGAACAAGCCCGCCGGCATGACGGCCCACGCCTCCAACTTTCTGCCCGATACCCCTACCGTGGCAGGCGCCCTGGCCTGGAGCCGTGGCACAGACTTCATCTTCCACTCGGTGAACCGGCTGGACAAGGGCACCACCGGACTGATGGTGGTGGCAAAAAGCGGCTACGTCCATGACCTGCTGCGCCGCAGCCTTCATACGCCCCGCTTTCGCCGGGAGTACCGGGCCGTCTGTATCGGCTGCCCGGAGCCGGAATCCGGCATCATCGACGCCCCCATCGGCCGGGACGAGACCTCCACGGTCGCCCGGATGGTGCGGCCCGACGGCCTGCCCGCCGTGTCCCATTATGAGGTACTGTCCAAACGGGGCGGCCTGTCCCTGGTGAAGCTGGTCCCAGAGACGGGACGCACCCACCAGCTGCGCGTCCACATGGCCTCCATCGGCCACCCCCTGGCGGGGGACTGGCTCTACGGCACCGAGGACCCGGCCCTGATTGCCCGTCCGGCGCTTCATTCCTACGCCCTGACTCTGACCCACCCCGTCACCGGGGAGGCGCTGCACCTGACGGCCCCCCTCCCGGAGGACATGGCCCGGCTGGTGCTGGAGCTGTAAATCATGAAAAGGAGAATATGTTATGTTAACTTGGAACGTCACCTATCACTGCAAGCCCGGCCAGCGGGGGGACTTCTATCAGGCTCTGTGCAGCCTGGGCGTCCGTGAAAACTCCATCCACGAGGAGGGCAATCTGAAATACGATTATTTCTTTGCCGCCGAGGCGCCGGATGACCTGCTGCTGGTGGAGACCTGGACGGAGCAGGCTTTGCAGGACGCCCATTGCAGCACGGAGGTCTTTGCCCAATTGCAGGCCCTGAAAGCCCGGTACTGCGACTCCGTGCACATCGACAAGTTCAACTACTAAATCAGCGTTGCCGGCGCCATCTCCCATATTCCGGTGGTCATTGACCCCTCTCCCCAGCTTTGCTATGATAAAGAAATCATTTTAAATTACCATTCTATCTGAAAAGAGGTCCTTCCCATGGGCATTCTCATTTTTATCATCTGTCTGGCGGCCTCCGTCATCGGCGGCATCTGCGGCATCGGCGGCGGCGTCATCATCAAGCCGGTGCTGGACGCCATGAACATCATGAGCGTCAGCGCCATCAGCTTCCTGTCCGGCCTGACGGTGCTGTCCATGTCCGTCATTTCCGTCTTCCGTCAGCGGAAGGCCCATCTGGTGGAGCTGCGGACCGGCAGCTTGCTGGCCGTGGGCGCCGTGGTGGGCGGCATTGTGGGCAATGCCCTGTTCCAGGCGGTGAAGGCCGCTGCGGGCCAGGACGATCTGGTGGGCATGGTGCAGGCCATCGTGCTGGCTCTGGTGACCCTGATGACGCTGATATACAGCGCCTTCCTCCGCCAGCGCATTCCCTCCTATCAGGTAAAGAACCCTGTGGCCTGCGCTGCCATCGGCGGCGTCATGGGCATTCTCTCCTCTTTCCTGGGGATCGGCGGCGGGCCCATCAACCTGGCGGTGCTGTACTTCGCCTTCTCCATGGACACCAAGAAGGCCGCCGCCAACTCCCTGTACATCATCATGTTCTCCCAGTTCGCCAGCTTCCTGACCTCCTGCGTCAAGGGCACCATTCCGGAGTTTCCCTGGGCCTATCTGCTGCTGATGGTCCCGGCGGGGGTGCTGGGCGGCATCCTGGGGTCCAAGGTCAACAAGAAGATCTCCGCCGCCACCACGGACAAGCTGTTCGCCGGCCTGCTGTGCCTCATCATCGCCATCTGCATCTACAACGCCTGCCGCTTTGCGGGCTGATCCGGGAGGAACTGTCATGTCTCTGCAAAAATGCGCCTGTATTGAGACCCTGTACACCGAGCTGCCCTTCCTGGACCGCTTCCGGGCGGCCAAAACGGACGGCTTTGACTTTGTGGAATTCTGGAGCTGGGAGGACAAGGAGCTGGATGCGGTCCGGACCGCCGCCCGGCAGGCGGGCATCGGCATCGCCGGCTTCAACGGCGACGCCGCGCTCTCCCTGGTGGACCCTGCTCAGAAGGCAGACTATCTGGCCTTTCTGCGCTGCTCCGTGGAGGCTGCCAAACGGGTGGGTGCCCGGTCCCTCACCATCCACTCCAACGGTCTGGGCGAGGGCGGGGTGGTGCTGAATTCCTATCCGGAGCTGAGCCACACGGTCAAGCTCTGCGCCATGTTCGACACGCTCCGGGACTGTGCCGGATTGGCGGAGGAAAGCGGTATCCGCATGAACCTGGAGGCCCTGAACATCGTCACGGACCATCCGGGCAATTTCCTTCAAACCACCCAAATGGCCGCCGAGCTGACCCGCCTTGTAGGCTCCCCCATGCTGAAAATCCTGTACGACGCCTATCACATGCAGCTGAACGAGGGCGACCTCTGCGGCAATATCCGGGCCTACGGCGACCAGATCGGCCACGTCCACATCGCGGATGCCCCCGGCCGCCACGAGCCGGGCACCGGTGAGGTCAACTACCGGACCGTGTACGCCTGCCTGGAAGATGTCGGCTACAACGGCCTCCTGGGCTATGAGCTGTTCCCCAAGACGGACACCGCCACAGCTGTCCGTGCCATTATGGCAGACTGAACATTCCGGCATTTCAGCAAGACCGCTCCGGCATTTGCCGGAGCGGCCTTTTCTTGGTTATCGACATTTTTCGAACTATCTGCTATACTGTTTCCATCAACCCGATGAGGTAGTGCTATGGAACGAGATTTTCTTCCCATTTCCCGGGCGGACATGAAGCGCCGGGGCTGGGACCAATGTGATTTTGTATATGTGATCGGAGACGCCTATGTGGACCATCCCACCTTCGGTCACGCCATCATCTCCCGGGTGCTGGAGGATGCGGGCTACAAGGTGGGCATCATCTCCCAGCCGGACTGGAAAAACCCCGCCAGCATCCAGACCCTGGGGGAGCCCCGCCTTGCCTTCCTGGTGATGGGCGGCAACATGGACTCCATGGTAAACCACTACTCCGTGTCCAAGAAGCGCCGCAAGACCGACGCCTTCACCCCCGGCGGCGTCACCGGCAAGCGGCCGGACCACGCCGCCACCGTCTACTGCAACCTGATCCGCCAGCGGTATCCCCACAAGCCCATTGTGGTGGGCGGCATTGAGGCCAGCCTCCGCCGCCTGGCCCACTACGACTACTGGTCCGACGCCATGAAGCGCTCCCTGCTGCTGGACGCCCAGGCGGACCTGCTGCTCTACGGCATGGGAGAGCGCAGTATTCTGGAAGTGGCAGAGGCCCTGGACAGCGGCCTGGCGGTGTCTGACATCACCTACATCCGGGGTTCCGTCTACAAGACCGACAGTCTGGAGAGCGTCTACGACGCCCTGACCCTGCCCTCCTGGGAGGCCCTGTGCGCCAGCCGCCGCACCTATGCGGAGAGCTTTTACAAGCAGAACTGCAACACGGACCCCTTCGTGGCAAAGCGGCTGGTGGAGCCCTATGAGCAGGAGCGCTGCTATGTGGTGCAGAACCCGCCCCAGGAGCCCCTCTCCACCGAGGAGATGGAACACGTCTACGCCCTGTCCTACATGCGGACCTACCACCCCTCCTATGAAAAGGCCGGAGGCGTCCCCGCCATTGAGGAGGTCAAATTCAGCCTGACCAGCAACCGGGGCTGCTTCGGCGGCTGCTCCTTCTGCGCCCTGACCTTCCACCAGGGCCGCATCATCCAGGTCCGCAGCCATGAGGCCATTATCGACGAGGCCAAGCAGGTCATCGCGGAGCCGGACTTCAAGGGCTACATCCACGACGTGGGCGGCCCCACCGCCAACTTCCGCCATCCCAGCTGCCAGAAGCAGCTGACCAAGGGCGTCTGCCCCAACCGCCAGTGCCTGTTCCCCACCCCCTGCAAGAACCTCCAGGTGGACCACATGGACTATCTGGAGCTTTTGAGAAAACTCCGGGCGCTGCCGGGGGTGAAAAAAGTGTTCATCCGCAGCGGCATCCGGTTTGACTATCTGCTGTGCGACAAAAACGAGACCTTCCTGCGTGAGATGGTGGAGCACCATATCTCCGGCCAGCTGAAGGTGGCTCCAGAGCACATCGCCGACCCGGTGCTGAAAATGATGGGCAAGCCCCCCAATGCCGTCTACGAAAAATTTCTCACCAAATACCGGCGGCTCAATGAGCGGCTGGGCAAAAAGCAGTTCGTGGTCCCCTATCTCATGAGCAGCCACCCCGGCTCCACATTAAAGGAGGCCGTCGCCCTGGCGGAGTATCTGCGGGACCTGGGCTACATGCCGGAGCAGGTGCAGGACTTCTATCCCACCCCCTCCACCATCTCCACCGTCATGTACTACACCGGCCTGGACCCCCGGACCATGAAGCCGGTGTATGTGGCCACGGACCCCCACGAGAAGGCCATGCAGCGGGCCCTGATCCAGTACCGCAACCCAAAGAACTACTATCTGGTGAAAGAAGCCCTGGAAAAAGCCGGACGGGAGGACCTGATCGGCTTCGGAAAAGAGTGCCTAATCCGGCCCCCGGGAGGGAACCGTCCCTACGCCGGACAGAAGTCCGTTTCGGGCAGCGGAAAGCCGGGCAAACAGGCGCCCACGTCCCGAAAGGGCAGCCGCCGGGAGGACCGGAGAGACAGCGGCAGTAAGGGTACCAAGGGTGCTGCCAGGGAACGCCGCCCCACCTCCGGCCAGAAGATCCGCGGGTCCGCCTCCGGAGGGCACACCGCTCCCCGGAGATCCTCCACCCCCTCCCGCCGGGGCAAACGCTGACTTAAAAAGGAACGTTCTTTTTGGGCGTTCCTTTTTTTCGCAAAAACCGCAAAAACAACCGGGAAACTATCCGAAAACAACGTCACTTTTTCTTGACTTCGGTAGGTTTTTCCCGTATAATGCCCCTTGTGTGCGTCTATGGCGGACACGCATGTGGCAGTACCACGGTAAAGTGCTGCCGCAGAAAAGCAAAAGAAAGAGGAGAAAAACGTGGAAGAGAAGAAATTCCAACCCTACATTCCGGCGGACAAGGTCGTGCCTGAATTCACCGTGTTCTCTGTCATACTCGGTGCATTGCTGGCTGTCCTGTTCGGCGGTGCCAACGCCTATCTGGGCCTGCGCGTTGGCATGACCGTTTCCGCATCCATCCCCGCCGCGGTCATCTCCATGGGCGTCATCCGCTTCATTTTCAAGCGGGACTCCATTTTGGAGAACAACATGGTTCAGACCATCGGCTCCGCCGGCGAGTCCCTGGCCGCCGGTGCCATTTTCACTATGCCCGCCCTGTTCATGTGGGCTGCCGACGGCCTGTGCGACGTGCCCTCCATGGTGGAGATCGGCCTGATCGCCCTGTGCGGCGGCGTGCTGGGCATTATGATGATGATCCCTCTGCGCTCTGCCCTGATCGTCAAGGAGCACGGTACTCTGGGCTATCCCGAGGGCAAGGCCTGCGCCGAGGTCCTGATGGCCGGTGAAGAGGGCGGCGCCAAGGCCTCCACCGTATTCGCCGGTCTGGGCATCGCCGCTCTCTATAAGTTCGTGGCCGACGGTCTGAAGCTGTTCCCCAGCGAGGTGGATTACACCATCGACGCCTATAAGGGCTCCGGCATCGGCGTGGACGTGCTGCCCGCCCTGGCCGGCGTGGGCTACATCTGCGGTCCCCGCATTTCCTCCTATATGTTTGCGGGCAGCACCATCGCCTGGTTCGTGCTGATGCCCATGATCGCCCTGTTCGGCAGCGATCTGGTCATCTATCCCGCCACCATGAGCGTGGCCGAGCTGTGGGCCGACGGCGGCACCTGGGCTCTGTGGAGCAAGTTCATCCGCTACATCGGCGCCGGTGCCCTGGCTGCCGGCGGCATCATCAGCCTGATCAAGTCCCTGCCCATGATTGTCCGCACCTTCGCGGCCGCCTTCAAGGATTACGGCAAGGGCGGCGCCGGCGTGCTGCGCACGGATCAGGACATCTCCATGAAGGTGGTCCTGGTGGTCTGCCTTGCCATCGCCGTGTTCATGTGGCTGTTCCCCAGCATCCCCGTCAACCTGGTCGGCGCCCTCATCATCCTGATCTTCGGCTTCTTCTTTGCCACTGTTTCTTCCCGGATGGTGGGTCTGATCGGTTCCTCCAACAACCCCGTCTCCGGCATGGCAATCGCTACCCTGCTGATCGCTACCATCACCCTGAAGGCCACCGGCTCCACCGGTGCCGCCGGCATGGTGGGTGCCATCGCCATCGGCTCTGTCATCTGCATCATCGCCGCCATCGCCGGCGATACCTCTCAGGACCTGAAGACCGGCTTCCTGCTGGGCGCCACCCCCAAGAAGCAGCAGTACGGTGAGCTGATCGGTGTCTGCGTTTCCGCCATCGCCATCGGCGCCATCCTGTACCTGCTGAACGCCGCCTGGGGCTTTGGCTCCGAGGAGCTGGGCGCTCCCCAGGCCATGATGATGAAGATGGTCATCGAGGGCGTTATGGGCGGCGAGATGCCCTGGGCTCTGGTGTTCACCGGCGTGTTTATCGCTGTTGCCATCGAGATCCTGGGCCTGCCCGTTCTGCCTGTGGCCATCGGCATCTACCTGCCCATCCACCTGAACGCCGGCATCATGCTGGGCGGCCTCGTGCGGCTGTTTGTGGAGAAGCGCAAGTACGCCTCTGAGAAGGAGAAGAACGACAGCATCCAGTCCGGCATCCTGTACACCTCCGGCATGATCGCCGGTGAGGGCGTGGTCGGCATCCTGCTGGCTGTCTTCGCCGTTCTGAACATCAACACCGATATCTCCGGCATCATCAACCTGGGCAATATCGGCGGTCTGGTGTTCTTTGCTCTGCTGCTGCTGACCATCGTCTTCTTCTGCAACAAGGGCAAGAAAGCCGCCAAAAATTGATGGAATATTTATTGTAAAATGAAGAACTGGGCTATATACTATGGTATATAGCCCAGTTTTTACAGGAGGGCCGTCATGGCAAAAAAGCAGGACAACTATTTGGAGTTCATCCCGGCCATCTCTGAAAAAAACAGCTGGGACAAGGATGAAACCGGCAAGGTCACCATCCACATGGTCCACCGGGGCTTTTACGCCTGGATCGCTCAGAAGTTCTTCCACCGCCCCCGGGTCAGCCACATCGATCTGGACGCCATGGGCAGCTTCATCTTCCCCCTGATTGACGGCAGGCGGACGGTGGGCGACATCGCGGAGCTGGTAAAGACGGAGTTCGGCAAGGACGCCGAGCCGCTGTACGAGCGGCTGGCAAAATATATGCAGATCCTACGGAACAACGGGTTCATCTACTACGTTGGAAAGGACAGGACGCGGACATGAGCACGGGACAGATCATCCTGGGCATTGCCCTGTTTGCCGTGGCCGCCGCCATTCTCTACGCCTGGGGCCTGAAAAAATCCATGGACCAGCGGGAGGACCTGCAGCGGAGCCTCATGAGCGCCTGCGGCAGCCGGGTGGTCAGGCATCTGAAAAAGCACGGCACCGTCACGAAAGCCGAGATTGCGGCGCTGGTGGACGGCATAACGGTGGGACCCTTCTGGTCCTGCCACAAGGTCCGGGTACAGGATGGCAAACAGGTGGCCGGACAGGTCATCGACTTTCTTCTGGACCAGCAGTATATGGAGCCTATTGACGGCGGAAGCTACCGCCTGAAGAAATAAATCAACCTGTAAAGGAGCAATTACCATGTCGATTTTGGAACATCTGGAGCCCAAGGGCGTATTCCGTTTCTTCGAAGAGATGTGTGCATTCCCCCACGGCTCCGGCAACACCAAGCCCGTCAGCGACTGGCTGATGGCCTTCGCCCGGGAACGGGAGCTGGAAGCCTATCAGGACCAGCTGAACAATGTCATCATCATCAAGGAAGCCACTCCCGGCTATGAGAACGCTGAGCCGGTCATCCTCCAGGGCCACATGGACATGGTCTGCGAAAAGGCCTCCGACTGCGCCAAGGATATGGACAAGGAGGGGCTGGACCTGGCGGTGGACGGCGACACCATCTACGCCAAGGGCACCACCTTGGGCAGCGACGACGGCATTGCCGTGGCTATTGCCCTGGCGATTCTGGACGCAAACGATATCCCCCATCCCCGGCTGGAGGCCGTCTTTACCGTGGACGAGGAGATCGGCATGCTGGGTGCCGTGGGCATGGAGGACGTATCCATGCTCCATGGCCGCCGGATGCTGAACCTGGACTCCGAGGCGGAGGGGATCTTTACCGTCAGCTGCGCCGGCGGCAATGTGACCCGCTGCACCCTGCCCATCCGCCGGGAGGCCTTCGACAGCCAGGTCCTCACCGTCACCGTGGGCGGCCTGCGTGGCGGTCACTCCGGCGTGGAGATCGACAAGGGCTTTGGCAACGCCTGCATGCTGCTGGGCCGTGTCCTGAACGCCTGTGACCGGGAGACGGCACTGCGCCTGATCTCCGCCGACGGCGGGCTGAAGGACAACGCCATCCCCCGGGAGGCCATCGCTGTGGTGTCCGCCGCGGATGCCCAGGCGGTGAAGGCCGTCTGTGCGCGGCTGGATGCCGAGCTGAAAAACGAGTACCGGACCACGGACCCGGCGGTGTTCGTCACTATCCGTGAGGTTGGCGCCGGAGTGCCCATGGACGAGGCTTCCTCCCGCCGCGTCCTGACCTTCCTCACCTGCGCGCCCAACGGCATCCAGGCCATGAGCGCCGACATTCCCGGTCTGGTGCAGACCTCCCTGAACCTGGGCATTCTGACCACGGAGGCGGGTGCGGTGAACATCTCTTTCTGCGTCCGCAGCAGCGTGGACAGCCAGAAGCAGATGCTGGTGGAGCGGCTCGCCTGCCTGACGGAGACCCTGGGCGGCAGCGCGACGGTGTTCGGAGACTACTCCGGCTGGGAGTACCGCCCCGACTCCCCCCTGCGGGAGCTGCTGGTGGAGGTCTTTACCGAACAATACGGCTATGCCCCGAAGATCGAGGCCATCCACGCCGGTGTGGAGTGCGGCATCTTTGCCGGAAAGCTCCCCGGCCTGGACTGCATCTCCATGGGTCCGGACCTGACGGAGATCCACACCTGCCGGGAACGGATGCACATCGCCTCCGTTCAGCGCCTGTGGGCCATGGTGCTGGAGGCCTTAAAGCGCATGAAATGACAAAACTCCCCACGGCCGTTTGGCTGTGGGGAGTTTCATATCAGGAAAAATATTGTTGGAGCGTCTCCAAATTCCGCTCCATCAGGGAAAGATAGGTGGCGCCGCTTTCGATCTCCGCCTTGGATACGTTGTGGCAGGTGTGGAACATGGCGGTTTGGGTCCCGGTGGCCTCCGCGATGCAGTCCGCCACCAGATGGTTGGAAAACTCAATATACCAGACGGTGGGGAGCTGTTCCGTCCGCACCTTTTCCGTCAGGTAGGCAATGGTGGCCGCTGAAGGCTCCGTCTGGGTCCCGCAGCCCGGGAAGGCCGCGTAATAATCCAGTTCGTACCGCTCCGCGAAGTACCGCAGGGGGAAGCGGTCACCAAAGACGATAGTCCGGCTGGGCTGGGCATCGAAAAACGCTTCAAACTGTCCGTCCAGGTCCATCAGCTCCGCCGCGTAGGCTTTGGCATGCTCCCGGTACGTCTCTCCGTGGGCACTGTCCAGCTCCGCCAGCTTCTCCCCGATAGCCAGAGTGATGGCCGCCGCGTTGGCGGGGGAGGTCCAGACATGCTCGTCCATGCCGGTCACCTCTCCCAGGCCGTGGCTGTCCGCCTCCGGTTCTTCCCCGTGCTCGTCCTCATGGTCGTGGTCATGGCCCCGCTCCGCCTGCATGCCCTCCACATGCTCCTCCTCCAGCAGGTCCACGCAGTCCACCATCCGCAAGGTCTTCCCTTTAGGCTGGACCGCCGTCAGGATGGTATCCACCCAGGCGTCGCTCTCTCCGCCTAGATAAATGAACAGGTCGCAGTTCTGCACGGCCAGGATATCCGCCGGGGCGGGCTCGTAGGAGTGGCTCTCCACGCCCGGTGGCAGCAGCAATGTCACTTCCGCCCCATCCCCCGCGGCGGCACGGGCGAAATCGTAAGCCGGGAATACCGTAGCCACGATCCGGAGCCGCCCGTCATCCGTCTCCGGGACCGGCTCCGCCGGAGCGCAGCCCGCCAGCAGCAGGATACAGATCAAACACAACAGAAGCTTTTTCACAAAATAGTCCTCTTTCAATTTGAGAATGATTTTCAGATGTACATGATACCACGGGGCAGTCCAAAATGCAACCTCTGAAAATTCCGCAGCTTTTGGCGGAAAATGCTTTCAAAACCGCGAAAACAGGCGTATACTAGTGGCACTTATAACAGATAGGAGCGGTGACCATGACAAATCTGCTGAAACGGATCAAGGCAAACGCCCTTTTCTCCGCCATTCTCTATATTCTGCTGGGACTGGTGCTGCTGCTGTGGCCGGAGCGCTCCACCAGCGCCCTGTGCATGCTGCTGGGAGCGGTGCTGGTGCTGTGCGGCCTGTCGGATATTTTCAAATTCCTCCGCAACCGGGACGGCACCCTTTACTCCGCCGCCCATCTCCTGACGGGCGTGATTCTGGCAGCCGTGGGCATCTGGCTCATGGCCCGGCCCACCCTGATCGCCGTCATCATTCCCCGGATCATCGGCGTCCTGATCTGCTTCCACGGCATCAGCAATCTGGGCGGTGCCCTGACCCTGCGGAAAAACCAGTCTGCCCGCTGGGGAGCCGCCGCCATCCTGGGCGCCGTCACCCTGGCGCTGGGATTGCTGCTGGTGCTGGCGCCCTTCGAGGCTTTCACCACCGTGGTCCGCATCATCGGCGCCGTGCTGATCTACGACGGCGTCAGCGACATCTGGATTTCCACACAGGTCACTCAGGCTATTCGTCAGGCTGAAAAAGCCGCCGATGCCAAGCGGGACGCCGTAGACGTGGACTTCCGGGACGCTTCAGACCAATAATCAACCGCGATAAAAAGAATCCCGTTACCGCACGGTAACGGGATTCTTTTTATCATGTTTTCGGATTCTCCCGGTCCAGACCGAAGTCCTGGGCCGTGCTGGCGGTGTCCCACCGCAGCATGGTCTCCAGCACCCGGATGTCGCTGTCCACATCCAGGGCATCGGACTTGTACAACTCGTCCAGCTGGTGCTCGAAGCCTTTGACAATGGTGTCCATGGTGGCCTCAATCCGCTGCTTGGCCTGCCGCAGGTTCTCTCCCTCCACCCCGGCCTGCTCAAACTGGGCGTAGGAGTCCAGCAGCTTCTGGGTGGTGGGCAGGTAGTAGTTCAGGAAGGTGTCGATGCGGGCCCGCTTTTTGGGGTCCGCCTCCACCGCCCGAAAGATTTTTGCGGTGATCTCCTCGATGCGGTCGATCTTGGCAGACAGCACCGGGTCTGCGATGCGGTCATTGGCCCGCCGGATGTTCCGCAGGATGCCGGAATAGCCCTCCTCCGTCTCCTTTGGCGGCTCCACGGGGGTCTGCGCTGCCTGACGCTGCCGCAGCAAAGCCTCGGCACTGTCTCCACCCCGCAGCAGATATCCCAATTCCGCGTGGAGGTATGCCTTCCCGCCGAAATACCCCTTGTCGATCATCTTCTGCAGGTCCTTCTCAACCCGGCGCATGGGATATCCCAGGGTCCGGGACAGCTCCTCCACCGGAACGGCGTCCTGGTCGCCCATCACCGCCAGGTATTTGCCATAGCGTTTCATGGACTTATCCATAGACACACCCGCGCCAAACAGGGCGCCTCCGGCGGCGGCGATACACAACGCCTGTACCATATCTCCGATCCAATTGGCCACATAGCCCGACAGGATCATATCCAGCGGGGACATGGCACTCATAAGGCCCAGAGCGAAGATCACGGCACCAGCGATCTCCAGCTTTCTGGCGTTGGATTTCTTCACCGCCGGAGACCGGGTCACCTTGCTGACCGCCTCCCGGGCCCGGCTGGTCTGTCCCGCTTCCACCCGGGCAGGCTCACGGGTCTTTTTCTCCGGCAGCTCCTTCTTTTTGCTGTCGCCCTTAAAGAGCTTCACGAACAGCAGCAAAAGCGCCAGCGGGGCGAGCCCCACTGCAAACAGGAAGACAATGAGCGCCCAGGCGACCCAGTCGTTGTCCTTTTTGGGTTTTTCCGCCATGGCTTACTCCCCCTTTTTCCCCAGCTTCCGCTTGTTGCCCTTTTCGTCCACAATGTAGGTGTTGTCCAGCTGGCCCCGCAGGCTGCCCAGGACGGAATCCACATATTCCCGGCGCAGGGCGGCACGCTCCGCCGCCTCCCACTCCGTCAGGCCCTCCGGGCTCTTGGCCTTCCGGGCCAGCTCATTGATGCGGTCGATCTGCTTTTGATCCATGGGTATCACTCCTCAAACGTATCGTTTCAGTACGATGGCGGTGCGGCCCTTTTTGGTGACGCCGCCCACCTCGGTCAGTTCAAATTTTCCAAAGCCCCGGGCGGACACCGTGTCTCCCGCCGAGAGCAGCTTGTCCGGCTTGGTGCACTCCCGCCAGTTCACCTGGACCCGGCCGGAGGTGATCAGGTCCGCTGCTTTGCCCCTGGCCATGCGGAAGCCCGTGGAGGCCACCGCGTCCAGCCGCAGGGTGGAAACGGTGTCCCGCACCTCCTGGCACTGGACCTGGGGAATGTGGATGTGGGCGGGGTCGATCTCCGTAACGGTCAGCTTCGCCCGCCCGGCGGAGGTCCAGCTTTGCAGCAGGAAATCCGCCACGGTGTCCAGCACCACCAGGTCCGCGCTGTCGGGACCTACCAGGATGTCCCCCAGCTTTTCCCGGACGATTCCCATTCCCATGAGACTTCCCAGGAAGTCCCGGTGGGACAGCTTTTCCTCCACCCGGAAGGCTGCCCGCAGACAGCGGATGGGGCTCTGGGAGGCAGCATCCTCCGGCTCCAGCCAGTCGGGCAGGAACAGAAAGAGGTTCCGCTCCGCCCCCTCGTAGCCGCCCAGGCGGACATATCCTGTCTCCGGAATGCCCGCCAGCCGCAGCAGATCGCAGGTCTGCATCTGCTGCTGGGGGCTCAGAAAATCCGTGGCAGCCGGGATATTGCGGTCACTGGCCTGCCGGGCCCGGTCCAGGACCTTGGCCAGCAGCAGCCGGTCCTCGCCCACGGCCCCCAGCCGGTCCAGCAGCGCCGTCTTATCCATGGCGCAGCTCCTGAGTCCGGACCAGGGCGGCGTAAGCGCCGTCCTTCGCCATCAACTCCTCATGGCTGCCCAGCTCCGCGATACGGCCATCCTCCACCACGGCGATGCGGTCGGCATTGCGGACGGTGGAGAGCCGGTGGGCGATGATGATGGTGGTGCGCCCCTGGGAGAGCTTTTCAAAGGTCTCCTGCAGCTTGGCCTCCGTCACGCTGTCCAAAGCGGAGGTGGCCTCATCCAAAATCAGCACCGGGGGATTTTTCAGGAAGATGCGGGCGATGGAGATGCGCTGCTTCTGTCCGCCGGAGAGCAGGGTGCCCCGCTCGCCCACGTAGGTGTTAAAGCCCTCGGGCATGGCGACGATATCGTCATAGATCTCTGCCAGCTTCGCCGCCTCCGCCACCTCTTCCTCGGTGGCGCCGGGGCGGCCATAGCGGATGTTCTCCAGTACGCTGGCGGCAAACAGGAACACCTCCTGCTGCACCACGCCCACGTTCTGCCGCAGGGACTCCTGGGTCACCTCCCGCACGTCGTTCCCGTCGATGCGGATGGCGCCCTCGGTCACATCATAGAACCGGGGAATCAGCTGGCAGAGGGTGGATTTGCCGCCGCCGGAGGGGCCCACCACCGCCACGGTCTCCCCGGGCCGGATGTGCAGGTCCACATCGTGGAGCACCGCCAGATCGTCCTGGTAGGCAAAGCTCACATGGTCCACGTCGATACGGCCCTCCACCCGGGAAAGAGCCCTGGCGTCGGGAGCGTCCTGCATGGCAGGCTCCGTCCGCATCAGCTCAATGAACCGGCCCAGGCCCGCCGTACCGTTGGCGAACAGCTCCGCAAAGTTGGACAACTTGCGGACCGGGTTGACGAAGGTGGTGATATACAGGCTGAAGGTGATCAGGTCCACGGTGGTCATGCGGCCCCGCATAATGAAAAAGCCGCCCGCGCCGATGACCGCCGCCGACAGGACGCACAGGAAGAATTCCATGGTGGCGTTGAAGCGGCCCATGGCCTTGTGGAACTGGCGCTTGGAGGTCTTGAAGCTGTCGTTGGAGGAATCAAACTTCTTCAGCTCCGCCTGCTCGTTGGCGAAGGCCTTGGCAGTGCGGATGCCGGAGAGGCCGGACTCGATGTCGGCGTTGATGGTAGCCGTCTTCTGCTTCACCCGCCGGGAGGCCTCCTGCATGGAGGCGCGGCACTTCCACACCACCAGGAAGAAAACGGGCAGGATGCAGGCGATCACCAGGGCCAGCCGCCACTGGATGGTGAACATGATCACCAGGGAGCCCACGATGGTGACACCGGAGATGAAAATATCCTCCGGGCCGTGGTGGGCCAGCTCCGTGATGTCGAAGAGGTCCGCCGTCAGGCGGCTCATGAGCTGGCCCGTGCGGTTGCGGTCAAAGTAGTCGAAACTCAGCTCTTGCATGTGGCGGAACAGGTCCCGCCGGATATCCGCCTCCACCAGGATGCCGAAGGTATGGCCCCAGTAGCAGATGACATAGGTCAGCAGTGCCCGCAGGGCAAAGGCCGCCAGGACCACCACCATCACGGCGAAAAAGGTCTTGTAAGCGCTCTGGGGCAGCAGCTCATACATACACCAGCGGGAGACGTAGGGAAATGCCAGGTCAATGACGGAGATCAGCAGCGCGCAGCCAAGGTCCATCAAAAAGAGCTTTCTGTGGGGCTTGAAGTAAGAAAGAAATATCTGCAGCGCGGATCTTTCCTGAAATTCTTTGGTGGTCATATGGGTTCTCCTTATCTTCATATCAATCCAGAATACATGATACCACATTTTCCGCCGCCGCGCAACGAAATATCCCCGGATGCAGCGCGTCCGGGGATATCGAATAGCCGTCAGCTGTTTTTCAGGAAATCGCCCTTCATGTAGCCAGTGGTCGTTTTACCGCCCACGCCGGAGAAAGTGATCTTGTACCAGCCGTTCCCGGCGCTTTCCACGATCTGGATATCCGCGCCGTTGGGCACCGTGGCCAGGATATCATGGTCCGTGCTGGGACCGGAGCGCACACGGACGCCGTTGCCGCCGTTGATGACCACCGCGGGTCCCGCTTTCAGGGAGCCGCTTTCTGCGGGGGCAGCCGGCGTGGTAGCCGTGGTGCCGCCGGCAGCACTCACCCGGACAATGCAGACAGCCTTCTTACTGCCGTCTGTCACCAGCACGTTGACGGTGCCATTGGAGACAGCCACCACCTTGCCGTTCTGGTCCACGGAGGCGATGCCATCATCCTGACTGATCCACTGGTAGGTACTGCTGCCGCCGGAGACCCGGATGGTGTGGCTCTCACCCAGAGATTTCAGGGTAAAGTCCTTGGTGCTCAAGCTCAGGCCGTCGGGCAGCTTCATCGCCGTCTCATAGTCGCCACTCTCCTGCTCCGCGGGCTGTTCCGGTTCTTCCTGGCCCGTGGCGTCCGGTTCATCGGGCTCCTCCGGCATAACACCGCTCTGGCTGTCATCCGGCTTCTGAGTATCAGGCTCCTCGGGCATGGTCCCAGGTGTCACGTCCTCCACAGGGGTTTCCGGTGCCTTGTCACCGCCGAACTTCTCCGCCAACTTGTCGCCGTACAGCAGGTAGATCAAAAGGCCCGCCATCAGGAGGATCAGGACGATCAGCGTGGGGGTGATCAGATTGAACTGCCGGCTGTGGGCCGCCCGTCTGCCCCGCTTGGGGCTGCGGCGGATCTCCTCCCCGTCCAGCAGGGCCTCCTCCTCTTCGCAGAAGGGACATTCTCTATATGTATCGGAGTATTTCTCCCCGCACTTGGGGCAGCGGATCATGGCCATGACATATCCTCCCGTGTTTGTTCTATACTTTACATAATATCGGTTTTTCCCCATGCCGTCAAGACCGGCGCGTCGAATTTTCGGGAAATTCACACTTTACCCACCCTGTCTCTTGCTTTTGCCCTCCGCCGCTTTTATAATGGGGGCAAAAAGAGGCCCGCATGTTCACATTTGGGCAGAAACACGGGAGGGAAACACCTATGAGCACAATCCTGATCGGCATTGCCGGCGGTACCGGCTCCGGCAAGACCACCCTGACCCGGCATCTGAAGGAACACTTCGGGGACAGCGTCACCGTCATCGGCCATGACAGCTATTACAAACGCCAGGAGGGCAAGACCTACGAGGAGCGGGCCAAGGTAAACTACGACCATCCCAGCGCCTTCGACACGGAGCTGCTGATCCATCACCTGCAGGAGCTGAAGGACGGCCGCGCCATTCAGTGCCCGGTGTACTCCTACTCCGACCATAACCGCACCGGCGAAACGGTGACGGTCCGGCCTAACAAGGTCATCATTGTGGAGGGCATCCTGATCTTCCAGAACCCTACCCTGCGGGATATGTTCGACATCAAGATCTTCGTGGAAACCGACGCGGACGTCCGCATCCTCCGCCGGGCACTGCGGGACGTGGAGGAGCGGGGCCGGACCCTGCAGTCCGTGGTGACCCAGTACCTCACGACGGTCAAGCCCATGCACGAGCAGTACGTGGAGCCCTCCCGGAAATACGCAGATATCGTGGTGCTGGAGGGCGGCCACAACCTGGTGGCCCTGGAGATGATCATGCAGCGCATCCAGAACCACATCGACGGGGAATGAGCCGCGCGGCGTCTGACCGTTTTTCAGTCCCGGAGCCGGGCGTATTTCCAAGGAACTGATATACCATAATAACCCTCAGCGCCGGAGCAGTTCATATGCTCCGGCGCCGTTTTTTTCATATTCACGTCCAAGGGGCCTTA
>Ga0129317_1000399_pt1 | contig 46871 bp, 45 predicted proteins | sample Cm1ome_FD_94430 | JGI IMG/M metagenome (GOLD analysis project Ga0129317, IMG submission 94430) | Eastern black-and-white colobus group fecal microbial communities from Wisconsin, USA - Cm1105 metagenome | ecosystem: Host-associated > Mammals > Digestive system > Large intestine > Fecal | place... | reverse complement strand
CTTCTACTGCTGTCAGAAGGAGATATAAAGATATCATGTATGTATGAAAGAGTAAATATCAACTGTGCAGAAGTAAACTCCACCAGACAAATGGGGAGTGGAATTTACTTTTTCATTTCAGTTACCTTTAATGCTTTGAATATTATGTGGAAATCTGCACATCCTCATGGTACAATGAAACTATAAGAAAACGGTGTATTTTTGAAGGAAGGAGTCGGTTTTATGGAGAAATTATTTCATGTGGCAGAAGAATATATTAAAGGGATGAAGTGGCAGGATATGGCGCTTCTCAAAATCTGCCTCTGCGCCGCAGGCATTATCATCGGAATTACGGCTCCGAAGCGGTGGAGAAAAGGGTTGCTTGCATTGGCGGCCGCAGCGTTTGTTATCACCTATATTCCGTTGATGGCAAAATTTGTTCCGGCGATGCGTAATCTCGGCTGCTGCGGCGAAGAGTAACATGTTTTCACCTGCGGGCACCGAAAGCTGTTCAATATTTTCAGCCGGGAGCAGAAAAAACAGAGTTACAGATAAAACGGCCATGCAGGCTTACAATAGAGCCTGCATGGCCGTTTTGGCAGATAACCCGCCTCTTTACCAATCAGTCCGCCTCTTTGACGGCCTCTTTCATTTCTCTGACATACTCCTTCACATAGGGGATACAGTCCTCCCCATATTGTTTACATAATTTGACAATGGCACTTCCGACAATCACTCCGTCGGCTATTCTGGCCATCGCTTTTGCCTGCTCCGGCGTGGAAATTCCAAAACCGATGGCGCAGGGGATACCCTTTGCCTGTTTGACGAGTGATACCATGGCCCCCACGTCGGTTGTGATGTTGGAGCGCACCCCTGTCACGCCCAGGGATGATACGCAGTAAACGAAGCCGCCGGCCTCCCTGGCAATGGACGTAATGCGGTCGTGGGAGGTGGGTGCAATCAGGGAAACGAGTTCCAGCCCGTATGTTTTGCAGACTGAGCCGAACTCTTCCTTTTCTTCAAATGGCACGTCGGGCAGGATGAGGCCGTTCATTCCGATTTCGGCGGCATTGCGGATAAAACGTTCTTTTCCATAGGAAAAGACCACATTGGCATAGGTCATAAACAACAGGGGAATGGAGGTTTTTTCCCGGATGCGTATCACCATCTCAAAGATTTTATCAGTTGTCACACCGCCGGAGAGGGCGCGTTCATTGGCTCCCTGGATGACGGGGCCTTCCGCTGTCGGGTCGGAAAAGGGAATGCCAAGCTCAATAAGATCAGCCCCGGCTTCCTCCATGGCATAGACAAGCTGTTCCGTGACAGATAACGACGGATCTCCGCAGGTGATAAACGGGATAAATGCTTTTCCGGCTGAAAATGCTTCAGCGATTGATACTTTATTCATGGATATCCTCCCCTCTGTAACGGGCAATGGCAGCGCAGTCTTTATCTCCGCGGCCTGACAGTGTGATAACGATAATCTGGTCTTTTCCCATGGCGGGAGCTATTTTCCGGGCATGTGCCACGGCGTGGGCGCTCTCAATGGCCGGAATGATTCCCTCCAGGCGGGAGAGGTATTCAAACGCATCCACTGCCTCATCGTCGGTTACCGGAACATATTCCGCCCGGCCCTGATCGTGCAGGAAGGCGTGCTCCGGCCCGATGCCCGGGTAATCCAGTCCGGCGGAAATCGAATAAACAGGGGCGATCTGGCCGTATTCATCCTGACAGAAATATGATTTCATGCCGTGGAAGATACCCAGCCTGCCGGTTGCGATGGTAGCGGCTGTTTCAGCCGTGTTAACGCCGCGTCCCGCAGCTTCACATCCAATCAGGCGGACTGATTCATCCTCAATAAAATGGTAGAAGGTTCCGATGGCGTTTGAGCCTCCTCCGACACAGGCCATGACGGCGTCAGGCAGCCTGCCTTCCAGTTCCATGAGCTGTTCTTTAATCTCTTTGGAGATGACCGCCTGGAAATCGCGGACAATCGTTGGGAAGGGGTGGGGGCCCATGCAGGAGCCGAGGACATAATGGGTATCCGCAATCCTGCTGGTCCACTCGCGCATTGTCTCGGATACGGCGTCCTTCAGGGTGGCGGTTCCGGTAGTGACCGCGTGGACCTTAGCTCCGAGAAGACGCATTCTGTAGACGTTCAGGGCCTGGCGCTCCGTATCCTCTTTGCCCATGTAGACTTCGCATTCCAAGTCCATCAGGGCCGCGGCCGTGGCGGTGGCGACACCGTGCTGTCCTGCGCCTGTCTCGGCAATAACACGTGTTTTGCCCATTTTTTTTGCCAGCAGAATCTGCCCCAGCACATTGTTGATTTTGTGGGCGCCGGTATGGTTTAAATCCTCTCTCTTTAAATAGATTTTTGCTCCGCCCAGATCCTCGGTCATCCGTTTTGCATAATAGAGGCGGGAGGGCCTTCCTGCATAATTGTTCAGGAGTTCGGTCAGTTCCCGGTTGAATCCGGGATCATTTTTATAATGGTTATATGCTTCTTCCAGTTCGATTACTGCATTCATCAGAGTTTCAGGCATATACTGGCCTCCGTGAATGCCAAATCTTCCGTTTGTCATGCTTCTGTTCTCCTTACTGCGGCTACTGCCGCCAGAATTTTTTCTTTGTCTTTTGCCCCGTCTGTTTCCACTCCGCTGCTCATATCCACGCCCCAGGGATGTACGGTCTTTATAGCCTCCGTCAAATTATGAGGCCCTAATCCGCCGGCCAGGAAGTACGGCCTTTTGATATGGCGCAGGAGGGACCAGTCGAATACGGTTCCGGTTCCGCCTGCTCCGTTGTCCAGAAGAATCAGGTCGGCCGGGCTTTTTTCCGCCTGCCGGATGGACTTGGGCGAATCGGCTTGAAAGGCTTTTATGACAGGTATGGTCAATTCTTTCTTCAGACATCTTATATAGTTTTCATCCTCACCGCCGTGGAGCTGTACAGCGCCTAATTCATTGCAGGCGGACAATGAAATAACGGACTCCAAAGGTTCATTTACAAAAACGCCGACAGGAGTGATGGACTCATCCAGCCGGAACCGGAGTTCATGCAGCTTCCCGCTATCGATGCTGCGAATACTTTTTGGCACGTGGATGATAAATCCGCAGTAATCAGGCCGAGCTTCGTTAATCCAGTCAATGTCGGCGGGGCGGGACAGGCCGCAAATCTTTATGCTCGTCATCGGAACGTTCCTCTCAGTTCATCCAGCATGGCTTTTTTATCGGGAGAACGCATCAGGGCCTCTCCGATCAGAACGGCGTTCGTCCCGTTTGCATAGAGCTTTTCAATATCAGCCGCAGTCCGGATACCGCTTTCTGAGACAAAGAGGATTTCCGGCGGAACCAGGGAACGCATGGCAATGCTGGTGTTTAAGTCCACCCGGAATGTTTTTAAATCACGGTTATTTACGCCGATAATGGAGGCGCCCGCTCTGACGGCCCGTTCTATCTCTTCCTCTGTGTGCGCCTCGGTCAGCACATCCAGGCGGAGGGAGACGGCAAGCTCCATATAGCTTTTTAACTGCGCGTCATCCAGAATCGCGCAGATTAATAGGATAGCGGCAGCTCCGGCGGCAGCGGCCTGGTAAACCATATATTCGTCGACGGTAAAATCTTTTTTCAGCACCGGAATGGCGGCGGTGCTGGCAATCTGCTTTAAGTACCGGTCGCTCCCCTGAAAATAATAAGGTTCCGTCAGACAGGAGATGGCGGCTGCCCCGGCTGCCTCGTATTCCCCGGCTATCTGAAGGTATGGAAAATCTTCTGCGATTACGCCTTTGGAAGGTGACGCTTTTTTTACCTCGCAGATAAAGGACATTCCCGGCTTTGCCAGCGCCTGGTAAAAGGTGGGGCGGTTTTGTCTGCCGGTACCGAATGCCGCCACCGCTTCGGCGTTATTTCTCATCTCGAACAGGGGAATCTTCCTGCGCTCTTCCCTGATTCGTTCTTTTGTTTTTTCTGCAATTGCTGCAAGGATATTTTCGTTCATTTTGTTCTCCCTTACCGATTGCTTTCCCTGATAAATTCTTCCAGCTTTTTCTGTGCGCTGCCGTTGTCAATCAGCTGTTCGGCCATCCGCACCCCATCCTCCAGGGATTCGGCCCTGCCGGTCACATACAGGGCGGCTCCGGCATTGAGGCAGACGGCGCAGCGCTTCGGTCCTCTCTCCGCGCCGCTTAAGATGGCGCAGGTGATGGCGGCATTTTCTTCCGGAGTTCCGCCCGTCAGCTCCTCCTTGCCGCAGCGGGCGTATCCGAACTGTTCCGGGGTGATTTCGTAGGACTGGAACCATCCGTCCCGGATTTCGCAGACGGAGGTGGCAGAGCTCATGGAAATCTCATCGAGCTTATCCTGCCCGTATACGACCATTCCGCGTGTGACGCCCAGCTTTGCCATAACCTGGGCCAGCGGTTCCACGAGGGCCTGCTCATATACGCCCATCAGCTCCATATTGGCGCCTGCCGGGTTGGAAAGCGGTCCGAGGATGTTGAATACGGTACGGATGCTCAGCTCTTTGCGGATCGGAGCGACATACTTCATCGCGATATGGTAATTTTGGGCAAACAGAAAGCAGATTCCGATTTTCTTCAGAAGCTCCGCGCTCTGTTCCGGCGTGATGTCAATTTTTACGCCCAGCGCCTCCAGCACATCGGCGGCTCCGCTTTTGGAGGATGCTGCCCTGTTTCCGTGCTTTGCCACCGGCACTCCTCCGGCCGCAATGACCAGGGAAGCGGTGGTGGAGATATTAAAGGAGTTTGCGCCGTCTCCGCCGGTGCCGACAATCTCAAGTACATCCATATCATGGAGCAGCTTGATACAGTGGGCGCGCATTCCGGCGGCGGATGCGGTAATTTCGTCGATGTTTTCCCCTTTGATTGACAGTGCCGTCAGATAAGCCGCCATCTGTACCTGGCTTGCCTGGCCCTCCATGATTTCATTCATAACCTGCTCTGCCTCTTCATAGGACAGGTTCTCTTTATTGGAAAGTTTGATAATTGCTTCGCGGATCATAATGATTAACCTCCTGGAAAATATATTTATTTAAATACCGATTTTTAGATACTGCTGCCGATTAGATAAGTTGATAGTTTAATACACGATTGTCTAACAACCCGATAGTTCAACAACCCAATAAGTCAATAACTGTTCAGAAAATTTTGAATCATGAGTTTTCCCTGGGGTGTCATAATCGATTCCGGATGGAACTGAACTCCGTAGACCGGGAACTCCCTGTGTTCCACGGCCATTATTTCCCCGTCCATCGTACGGGCTGTAATGCGGAGCGTGCCGGGCAGTTCCTCTTCCGAGGCAGCCAGAGAATGATACCGGGCCACCCGGACCGGGGATTCCAAACCGCAAAACAGGGTGCTGTCTGCTTCTGTGTATATTTCGGATGTTTTTCCGTGCATCAGTTCCTTGGCGTAGGTGACAACGCCTCCGAGGGCCTTGCAGATTGCCTGATGGCCGAGACATACGCCGAGGATGGGCGTCTTTCCTGTGAAATGACGGATCACTTCAAGAATATTCCCGGCGTCCTCCGGCCGGCCCGGCCCTGGCGAGATGACAATCGACTCCGGGTGCATGGCCTCTATCTCTTCCACAGTGCAGGCGTCATTTCGTATGACCTTCAGATCAGGGGTGATACTGCCAATCAATTGGTACAGGTTGTAAACAAAGCTGTCATAATTATCAATCAGTAATATCATAACAGGCCTCCTTCCGCTGCCTTCAGGGCATTGACGACTGCCTTTGCCTTGTTGCAGCATTCTTCAAATTCACGTTCCGGAACGCTGTCGGCCACGATACCGGCTCCGGACTGGATACATACTCGGCCGTTTTTCTTATAGGCGAGGCGGATTGCAATGCAGGTGTCCATGTTGCCGGTGAAATCGAGATAGCCGATGGCGCCTCCGTAGATGCCTCTCTTTCTGCCCTCCAGTTCTCCGATAATCTCACAGGCCCGCAGTTTGGGCGCTCCGGAGAGCGTTCCGGCCGGGAGGATGGAATCAATCGCATCCACGGCGTCCCGGTCGTTTCGGATTGTTCCCGATACAGTGGAGCCGATGTGCATAACGTGGGAGAACCGTTCAATGGAACAGTATTTATCAACTTTTACCGTGCCAAGGCGGCATACCCGGCCTAAATCGTTTCTGCCGAGATCCACCAGCATGTTGTGTTCCGCCAGCTCTTTTTCATCTGACAAAAGCTCCCGCTCAAGAGCTTCATCCTCCTGTGCATCTCTGCCCCGCGGCCTTGTTCCGGCCAAAGGGAAATTATAGAGCGTTTGGTTCTGTAGCTTTGCCAGCGTTTCCGGGGAGGCCCCGGCGATTTCCACATCGTCGCTGGAAAAGTAGAACATATAAGGGGATGGGTTTGTGGTGCGCAGAACCCGGTAAGTGTCAAAGAGACTTCCCTCTGCGGCCGCGGTGAGCGGATCGGAGAGAACGACCTGGAAGATATCGCCTTCATGAATATAATGTCTGGCTTTTTCTACCATCCTGCAATACTCTTCCTTCGTAAAAACGGGAGTCAGTTCTTCCTTTAGCTTCAGGGGACGGAAAGCGGCTTTGGCCGAACTGTAAAGCAGGCGCTCGGTTTCATCCAGCTTTTCGGCGGCTTCCGCGTAGGAGCGCTCCGGATCGGCGGCATCCACGCCGGCTATCAGAATCAGCTTCTGCTTATAGTGGTCAAAGACAATAACCCGGTCAAACAGCATTAAATCCACATCGCAGAAATCATCGTTTTCCAAATCCTTTTTGCCCAGAACCGGTTCGGCATATTTAATGTAATCGTAGGAGAAATATCCTACAAGCCCCCCGGTAAAAGGCGGCATATTTTCCAGCTTCGGACTTTTGTATTCCTCGAGGATCCGGCGTATCGCCTCCCCCGGATGAAGTGTTTCGGATATGGTCTCCTCTTTTATCTCGTCCTCATCTCCACGGCGGATGCGAAGAACACCGTTTCTGCAGGTCAGTTCCAGGGAAGGGGAGCAGCCGAGGAAAGAATAGCGTCCCCATTTCTGATTATCTTCTGCGCTTTCCAAAAGATAGCAGTGGCGGCTGGCCGCCCTCAGCGTTCTCATTACTTCTATTGGGGTGAAGCAATCGGAGTAAATCTCGCGTGCAACGGGGATACGGCGGTAGACGCCGCTTTCTGCAATTGTTTTCAAATCTTCGATTGTTGGGTACATAGCAGGCCTCCTGTTCTAAAGAAATATCAATAAATGCCATATAGCTCATAATTATTTTTCGTTACAGTTCAGCCTTCGGCTAAACCGTAACAAATGATGCACAGAAACGGTAAAAAAATGCCGTTTCGCGCCGCACAACTCGGAATTTTCGCAAAAAACAGCGAAAACACCTCGCGGAATACATCATGGCTGAACTGTTACTATTTTCTGAAGGTCTTCTTCTCACTATGTAACAAGAAAGAATCCTGCCCGCCGCAGTGCGATCCACCGCGGAGCGGTTTTAATTTAACAGGAGAACTTTCCTGTTAAATTAAAAAAACCCGTCCTTGACAGAAAAATAGAATCTGTCAAGGACGGGTATCACAGACCCGCGGTGCCACCTTGATTCATGGATCAAATCCATGCGCTTTGCGAGATACTAACATATCTCCGGCAACTGACGTATGCCCCACGTCACAGAATACTCGGCAGCAACGCTGCTTTTGACTGTGCCCTCGGCGGTCCATTTGGCAATCTGCATTTCGATCCGGTTCTCAGCATCCCGGACTCTCTGTGCGCGCATAATTACTTTGATCTCCGCTTCATCGGTTTAAGCTAATAAATTGTTATTGTAAAATATACTATGTTTAAAATGATTTGTCAATTATTTTTTTAAGATTTTTAATGATATCAGCCGTTACTGTTCACATGGTTATGTCCCGCGAGGTGTTTGCGTGCGTTTTCTGCGCGAAAATCCCGAGTTACACGGCGCGAAACTGCGTTTTATACAGTTTCTGGGCATCGCGAAGCGTGTTATTGTTTTCAGCATGCCGCTTTTTGGCATGGTGTGAACAGTAACTATCAGCCGTAGGTTTCATGGCATTGGCTGCATCCAGGTAAAACCGGGCAGATTGCGCAGGATGCCGAACAGGAGCAGAATGACGGTCATGCCGGCCAGGAGCCAGGTCTGAAACCGCGTCAGCCGGCCGTTTCCGGTCTTTACATAGCGCACGGCTGTCTGAATGGCAATTGCCAGTCCGGCCGGCAGCAGCAGAAAGATGGCGGCATTGGCCCTGAAGGCCGATACAAAGTCCAGGCGAAAGAGCGCCAGACACATGCGGCTTACACCGCATCCGGGACAATATAAACCGGTTATCTGATGAAACATGCAGGGAATCAGGGGGCGTCCCGCCAAATTACAGATTAATAAATAAAACAGACCGGCTCCTGCGAGCCAGCCTGTCCTGATACAAAGCTTTTTAAAACGGTTACGCATCCGGCAGATACTTATTCAGCTCATACTGCAAAAGAGAATAGGCTACGATGCTGAAGCCAAACAGACTGAGAAGCAGATAAACAACCGGCGCGCTGCCCCTCGGCTCACCGTGCTGTTCGTGCAGCATCTCGACAGCATTTCCCATCTGATACATCCAGAACAGGGAGTAGATTCCGCAGGTGATTAGTGAGAACAGAAAGACTGTCCCTCCGCTGGTGCCTATTCTTCCGGACAGAGCATTCGTCTCGTCATTCAGTACAATCATCCAGTAAATCCCATAGATTCCGCATGTTACAAAAAGCAGTAAAATACACACTGCAATATTGCGCTGTTTCATTGGTTAGTTCCTCCTTGGTACAGTCTTTAAATACACGGCTTTGATTCCGTCACAGGAACGGCGGTTAATCGCCGGAGCCTACAGAGTCTGTGCTCTGTCTTTGATATTCTGATGAAAATTGATAATGTCGTGTTCATATTCCTGATCCATAAGACTGGACGTAATCATGAAATCAGCCGTCGCCTTATTGTTGGCTATGGGGATATCATATACCTGAGCAATTCTGAGAAGCGCCTTTACGTCGGGATCATGGGGCTGTGCGGTAAGAGGGTCGGAAAAAAAGATGATAAAATCAATCTGTCCCTCCACAATCTTAGCTCCAATCTGCTGGTCACCGCCCAGAGGGCCGCTGTTATAGCCCTTTACCGGAAGACTTGTATAGTCTGTGATCATCCTGGCGGTGGTTCCTGTTCCGCATAAAAAATGCTTCTTCAGGATCTCCTTGTTCTCCTCGCACCAGTTAATCAGCTCCTTCTTTTTATTATCATGGGCAATTAATGCTATATTTTTTTGTTTTCCGATAGTCATCGTTAAATAATCCATATTAATCACTCTCCTTCTCACTGATTTTTACATAAATTGGCATAAATGTCAAGAAAAGCGGTATTATTGCATGTTTTCTCTGTTTATCTGAAACAATCGTTCAGACGAAAGACTCCGCCGGGGGTATCGGCCCCGTCCGCTGGCCTGCGGCCGCTGAATGTCTCACGCGTTAAGTGCGGGGGCCGGCCTGCCGGAAACACGCAGTGGCCGCGACAGGGCCCCCCCTCACCACACCGGACATGATCCGTTCCGGATGCGTCCTCCGGGCCTCAGTTATTAATTATAACATTATATTGTAAAGTCAGCTGTTTCAGCATGTAAAAGTATGGTATAATGATCGCATAGCATTATACTGTGCAAAAAGGTTTCTGCGTCCACCGCAGGATGAAAATCAGGATACGATTCAGAATGAAGGAGACAGATGTGGATAAGCCAGGCATAGGCAGCCGTGCCATATTAAGAACCGTCATATCGGTTGTCTGTATTTTTGTAACGGGAATTCTTCTTTTCTATGCATATAATAATATTACGAAAAGCATGAGCGCGAGCAATCTCAGAAGAGTGGCACAGCAGAACATAACTGTTTATGATATACGTTTTTCGGATAACAGGAGCATGCTCCGCAATATCAGCGGGACTTTAAAAATGTTTAACCAGATGGACAGAGAGCAGCTTTCTCGTTATCTGGATAAAAATGCGGCGGAAAACCATCTTTTCGGCATCTATCTGATAGACAGTGAGGGATATATATCCGGAAAAGATGGGGGCGGAAGAAGATTCAGCCTTCCTCTGACTTGGACCGTCTCCTTAAGGAGAAGGAAGATGTCTTCAGGGTCGGGGTTTTTAATAATTCGGAGGACGCTGTTTTTGTAGGTATTCCTGTGGAGCCATATGAGGTGGCGGGAGTGCAGGTAGCGGCCGTAGCAATGGCATACAGTAATGCCTCCCTGTACGAAAATCTTAATGAACAGCTTTATGACGGGGCGGCAACTATTATACTGGCCGACGGGTATGGACATGCATTTATGCGTACCGTTGGAAATATGTCACCCGGTGAGACATTCTACAGTGTGGAGACTTATTTTGGGGAACTGTCATTTACAAACGGAATCGTGCTTTCGAATATAACAGAGCGGGCAATACAGGGAAAAAGCACTACCGTATGGGCAAAAGACGGGAAGGTGGAATACTGTATCAGCGTGCTTCCGTTTAAAAGCATGGACGGCTATCAGATTTTTATGGTGCCGGCGGAGGTGATTAAGGCGGCGGTCAGCGACAACCTGAGAAAAGTGCTTGTTAACTGCGGAATGAGCCTTGTCCTTGTAGCGCTCACGCTCATTTATTTTAATTTATATACTTACAGACGTGATAAGGGGCAATATCTTGAGATTATCCGTGCAAAAGAAGAAGCCGAGGCTGCCAACAGGGCTAAAAGCATGTTCCTTTCCAATATGTCACATGACATAAGGACGCCGATGAACGCCATTATAGGAATGACACGGATTGCGCGGGAAAATATTGGCGATGGGGAACGGGTGGAGGACTGCCTGAAGAAGATAGATATCTCTTCCAGGCTGCTCTTGGGAATAATCAATGATGTGCTTGATATGTCAAAGATTGAAGCGCGGAAAGTAGAATTGGCAAGGGAAGCTTTCTCGATGGGGGCCATGATCGATTCCAACCGGATGATTATGGAGAGACAGGCGGAGAACAAGCAGCTGACACTGGAATTCAAAAAGACGAATCTGAACCATGATGCAGTCGTCGGAGACTCGGTCCGGCTCAGCCAGATTATCATGAATATTCTGAGCAATGCGGTAAAATGCACCCCGGAAGGCGGAAGGATAACGTTTGAGATTATAGAACTGCCCTGTACCCGTGAAGATTCCGGCCGGTACCGTTTCGTGATATCCGACACAGGGGTTGGGATGTCGGAGGAATTCCAGAAGCATATTTTTGAACCTTTTACCCAGGAAAATGATTATGGAAGATCCAGATATAAAGGAACAGGACTTGGAATGGCCATTACAAAAAAACTGGTGGGGCTGATGGGAGGAACCGTTGAAGTTGAGAGCAGACAGGGGGAAGGGACTGTTTTCAGAGTGGAATTGGAACTGCCCCTGGCTTCCCAGGAGGAGGTTCAAAGCGGGACGAAGGAGCCGGAGGACTCCGTATTCCGGTCTCAGGAGCTTTTAGACAGTCTGGCCGGGAAGCGGTGCCTCATTGCGGAAGATAATGAGCTGAATGCGGAGATTGCCGCCGCGTTTCTGGAAATGGCCGGGATTAAGAGTGAGAAAGCCTCAAACGGACAGGAGGCGGTTGAAATCTATAAAAGGAGGGAAACCGGATTTTTTGATATTATACTGATGGATATCCGGATGCCGGAAATGGATGGTTATGAAGCATGCAGGCAGATCCGGGGAGCCGGCCGGCGCGACAGTCTGACCATACCGATTGTGGCAATGACGGCAAATGCATTCAGTGAAGACATTGAACTCGCCGGAAAAAGCGGAATGAATGCCCATCTGGCAAAGCCTGTTGATGCGGAGCAGATGATATCTTTATTAAAAGAAGTGCTGGCAGGGGAGAAGAACGGTTAAGACTGTTTCTTCTCCTTTCGTATTGCAGAAAAAGGTTTGTCCGAAGCAATAAAGATACTTTTAAGATAAGCTGTAACAAAACTGCCGTAGAGCTGTCTTACAGGAAAAGGAGGAGATATGAACAACAGCGAATTTGAACTGGTTTATCAAAAATATGCAAAACAGCTCTTCTATTTCCTGCTGAAATTATGCGGAGACTATGATATGGCGGAGGATTTGGCTCAGGAGACATTTATGAGAGCATATCAGAGCATCGATTCCTTCAGAGGCGACTGCAGACTGGACGTATGGCTCTGCCAGATAGGAAAGAATTTGTTTTACAACCAGCAGCGCCGGGATGACAGGCTGGCTGGTTCCGACGGCATGGAGAAAATGCCGGGAAATGAAAATATAGAAGAAGCCACGATCCGCAGCCATATGGCAAGGGATGTGATAAAACAGGTGCGGACGGTACCGGAGCCGTACCAGACGGTTTTCCTGCTGCGGATTATTCTGGAATATGATTATAAGAAAATAGGTGAATGTTACGGCAATTCGGACGTGTGGGCCAGAGTGGTGTTTTACCGTGCCAAAAACATGCTGCAGAAAAAATTAAAGGAGGAATTGCATTATGAAGTGTGAAATTATACGGGATTTGCTCCCTCTTTATATTGAAAATCTGTGCAGTGAAGAGAGCTGCAGGGAGGTGGAGGCCCATCTTGCATCCTGCGGCCGGTGCAGGGCGGAATACCGGAATATGACGGCTGAGGTTCCGGTAGCGGAGACAGACGAGGAACGGGTTCAGAAAATTCTTAAAGAAGCAGATTTATTTATTAACAGTAAAAAAGAGGTGGAACGCTCTTTTGTGGATCGTGTACTCAGGGTGTTTAATTTAATTGTTTTCTGTCTGGCGGCAGTCTGCAATGTCCTGGCAGCGGTTGTTGTAATATTTGGATACGGATTGAGATATCCATCAGTTTATCTGGATTATAAAGGATTTCTCCAGATCTTCATTATACTGTATGCTCTGTGCCCAACCGTAATAAGCCTGGTCAACCTTTGCATCATGAAACGGTATCCGGGACGGAAGAAAATACTCACCCGGGTACTTTCAGGCGTGCTGGTTCCGGCCGTACTGGCGGGCCTGATCGGTACGGTGTCCCTGTTTTTAATCCCGCCGTTTTGTTCCGCCACATCCCGGATAACGGCTTATATGAAAGTCGATAAGGATGTGGAGGACAGCGTACGGGCCGCTGCCGTTTGCTTTCCGGCTGCCGTTCCGGAGGCCGCAGAGGCCGCGGCTTACCATTACAGTAAATTTTCCACGCTGTTTGAAGACTCATGGGAGCTGGAGGCGGGGTGGAACCTTCCTAAGCAGGAGTTTGAAAGTGAGAAAAAGCGAATATCGGAACTCCGCGCCCTAAGCCGAAAGAGTGAGACGAAAAGCGGTACGGAGTATACGGTTTCCGGTATGGTTTATCCGGAAGGAGTTTCAGTGACGGTTATCTTTGATGATGCTGCGGGCCGGATTGAGTACCGGGCGCATTTCAGCGGGAGTAAGTAAACCGGGCCGGCGGTTATAGACACAAAGAATTTTTGTGGAAATAGTAAAATAATATTGTTTTAATTTGTAAATACGACATGCTATAATCAATTTGCTGAAACATACAGGAACATTGAGCTTAGGAATGTTCAAATTTAACAGAAGGCAGACGTGCCGATACTATCTGTATTGTTGTTTTGCGTTGTAATGCTGATCAGCCCACCGGAAAAATTGTAAAACTTATCTGAAAGGGAAATGTTACATGAATAGCATGTTTATAGCGTTATTGATTCTTGCGGTCACGATCGCACTGTTTATCTGGGAGCCGATTCCAATTGTAGTTACGGCCATCGGCGCCTCCATCCTGTATGCCTATACGGGAATTATAGAAGTGAATACGATTTTCAGCGGTTACAACAGTACTACCATTGTGCTGCTGGCCGGAATGATGGTGGTGGGATCTTCCCTGTTCCATTCCGGCGTGACTGATATCATCGGAGAAAAGATGGTAAAAATTACCGGAAAAAGTGAGAGGAATATTATTCTGGCAACGCTTATCGTGTCCTGCGTTCTCAGCGCCGTATGCAGCAATATCGGCGTTATGGTGGCAATGGCGCCGCTCGTTACCGCGATGTGTATCTCTGCCGGTTATGGGCCGTCAAAGGCCCTGCTGGCGCTGCTGTTCGGCTCCCAGTTCGGAGGATTTGTCACTCTGGTAGGCGTAGGTTCAAACGCATCGGCGGCCGGTGTGATGCAGGAACTGGGATATGAACCGTTTGGCTTTTTCTCTATCACGCCTTTTGGAATCGGAATCTGCATCATCGGAACGCTCTTCTTTGCCTTTGTTGGCAGTAAGATGCTGCCGGATACCGGATATGTTCCTGAATTTGCCCAGACGGAGAAAAAGGAATTTGATAAAAAGAAGGCTGTAATCTGCGGTCTTACCATGTTCTGTGTGCTGGCTGTGATTGCCTCCGGCTCTAAAAAGGTGCCGATGCATATTGCGGCGGTTGTGGGAGCCCTGGTAATTGTGGGTTCCGGCTGTATGAGTGTAAAGGACGCTGTTAAGGCAATCGACTGGAACTGTCTGATTCTTGTAGGAGCCTTAAGCGCTATCTCTTCCGGTATCAAGGAGTGCGGCGCAGGTGATGCCGTCGCCAATCTGATTATACGGATTCTCGGTGAACAGCCCAGCGCATTCATGATCAGCACGGTCATATTCTTTGCGGCGGTACTTTTGACACAGGTTATGTCCAATATTCCGACGATCCTCGTATTTATGCCGATTGGCCTCTCTATTGCCGAAAAAATCGGCGTCAGTCCATATCCGATTGCCATGATTATAACTCTGGCCGGTGCGGCTTCCTATGCAACGCCCTTTGCCGCTCCCCAGAATATGATGACGGTCGGCTGGACAAAATATAAGTTCATGGATTTTGTGAAGATTGGTGTCCCGATGGTACTGCTTACCTATGTGGTCGTCGTGGCCCTGATTCCCATTTTCCTTCCATACTAGTCAGACAGGAGGCATGAGATGAAAGAGCTGTTAAATGGGGCCTGGGATTTACATTTTCATACGGCTCCGGATGTCGTTCCCAGAAAATATACGGATCTCGAGCTGGCGGAGGAATGGAGCGGCGCCGGTATGAAGGGAGGCGTTATCAAGTGCCATTATGCCGACACCACAGGCCGGGCTGCAATGCTTCGTTCGCTTTTCCCGGGACTTAAGGTGTACGGAGGGCTGGTGCTGAACCGTCAGGCGGGAGGATTGAACCCGGACGCGGCGGAACGGATGGCCCAGGCCGGGGGAAAATATCTCTGGTTTCCCACCATGGATTCCCTGAGTTACAGAAAATTCCATCAGGGAGGCGGCACGGATACGGAACTTTCATCCTGTATTCAGGTATGCGAGGATGGAGGAAGGCTGCTTCCCGGAGCATATGATGTGCTGGATGTGGCGGCCAGGTACGGCCTGATAGTCGGAACGGGCCATGTGGGTGAGAAGGAAGGCGTTATGCTGGTCCGTGAGGCCGTCCGGCGCGGTGTGAAGAATGTGGTTCTGACCCATGCCGAAAACCCGGCTACCCGGTTCTCGGCCGAGGCCAGGAAGGAATGTATAAAGCTGGGAGCTTTCGTGGAACACAGTTGTTTTACTGTTTACCATAACCGGATTAGCTGGGAGGAGATGTCTGCCCAGATTAGGGAAAACGGGCCGGAACACAGCCTGCTGGTTACTGATTTCGGACAGTTGAATTCACCCGGTTCGGCAAGAGGCCTTACAGAATTTGCAGAGGGGCTTATAAAGCACGAGATTAAGGAAGCGGAGATTGAAATGATGATAAAGGAAAACCCGGCCGCCCTTATGGAAGCAGATTGAGGAATGTTCTTGGCGGATTCCCATATCCCCTCTGCAATTGATTTGGCCTACTTCCCCGGTTCAGGTTTTTGCCGGATCCATAAGACGCAGGCGAAGATTTTCGCGGCACCGGACCCGGCCCGCTTCTGACGCTGATTTTAAATCCGGTATTCCTCTTCCGGCCCTAATTCCGCTCATCTATTTAAACATCAAATCGATTAAATTCCCAACAACAACACTCAAACAACAACATCAGTCCATATCTATCATACATCCAACAATATCTATCCCATATAGAAACGCTCAGCAGCCGCAAGCCAGAGGACGGGGCCAATATACCCGGCGGAGTCTTTCGTTCCGGCGAAAATATTCCTTTGGGGCGGAGGAGAGGATATAGTCTGCGGACGCCTTTGGAATCCATCGCTGAATAGCGAGGTCCTATCGAGCTTAGCAGCGCGATGCATTCCACCGAGTGGAAACGTGCTCCGCAGACTATATCCTCTCCGCAGTCCCAACCCACGACAATCTCCCCCGGGACGAAAGACTCATCCAATTAAATTCACCACCCCGTCCGCTTATTTATTTTACGGTTCCGATGCGCTGAAATTTTTACCGGTATGAAAATGGGAAAGACTATGTTATAATATAACCGATTATACGCTTTTTTGGAGGAGACCATGGCGGCTGAAAATGCAATTGAAATAAAAGATGTTACAAAAATATACCGGTTGTATGAACAACCCATCGACCGTTTAAAGGAGTCACTGAATATCGGTAAAAAACAATATCACCGGGATTTCTATGCCCTCAGCAGGATTTCTTTTTCCGTGGAAAAGGGACAGACCGTCGGAATCATCGGAACGAACGGTTCGGGCAAATCGACCATATTAAAGATTATTACAGGAGTCCTGACGCCGACATCGGGCGAGGTGATGGTGAACGGCAAGATATCGGCCCTTCTGGAGCTGGGAGCCGGTTTTAACATGGATTACACCGGGATTGAGAATATTTATATGAACGGAACCATGATGGGATTTTCACGCAGGGAGATGGAGGATAAGCTTCAGGATATTCTGGATTTTGCCGATATCGGAGACTTTGTCTATCAGCCGGTAAAGACGTATTCCAGCGGTATGTTTGTGCGTCTTGCCTTTGCTCTTGCTATCAACGTGGAGCCGGAAATTCTGATTGTCGATGAGGCGCTGTCGGTCGGCGATGTCTTTTTCCAGTCCAAGTGCTACAGACGGATGGAAGAAATACGGAAGAACGGAACAACAATTGTGATGGTTACCCATGATATGGGCAGTATTATAAAATATTGTGATAAGGTTATTCTGTTAAACAGAGGCGAATTTATTGCCGAAGGTTCTGCCGGCAAGATGGTTGATATGTACAAAAAAATCCTGGCCGGCCAGATGGAGGCGCTGCGGGAAGAGATTACCAGGATGAACGATTTTTCGGGTGAGAAGGTCGTACTGGCCGAGGCAGGCAGCGGGGAAACCAAAGCGGAGGATAAAGACAGGGCTTTAGCAGGCGGCCAGACGGCAGGCCCGTCGCTGATGCGGGATAAGCTGACCATTAATGCCAACCGTGAGGAGTACGGAGACGGGAGGGCTGAAATCTTTGATATGGGCCTGATTGATCAGCGGGGTAATATCACAAACCTGCTTTTGAAAGGCGAGATGTTCACGATTAAGGAAAAAATCAGGTTTAACCAGGAGATACAGGCTCCTATCTTTACGTACACAATTAAGGATAAGAAGGGCAGCGATTTAACCGGTACCAATACCTTGTTTGAGGGAACGGATATTAAACCGGTGAAAAAGGGCGATGTCTATGAGGTGTCCTTCACACAGAAAATGACGCTCCAGGGCGGGGAATACCTGCTGTCCATGAGCTGTACCGGCTTTGAGAACGGAGAGCATGTGGTATACCACCGGCTTTATGATGTGGCGAATATTACCGTGATTTCCAACAAGAATACGGTAGGCGTTTACGATATGGAACCGGAAGTGGAAGCACATCTGGTGCAAGAGTAAAATCTGCAATGCATGAGGAACTTAGATGGAAGAGTGGAAGAAGAATATAAAGAAGAAGAACCCTAACGGTGAAATTCTCGCGCTGCTTGATAAATACGGCAATGATACAAAGAGGGCTCTGAAGGAAAATAAAAAGCTGGAATATCTCTATGCCCTGGCTCCGCTGAGGGAAAATCTGTTAGAGTGGTATGAATTCAGAAAAGGCGGCCGACTGCTTCAGGCGGGCGCTGATTTTGGAGCGCTTACCGGTCTGTATCTGCGTAAAACCGGTTCGGTAACGGTTCTCGATGAGTCCGAGGAAAGTTTGGAAGTCGTAAGACGCAGGTATCGGGGAGAAACCGGCCTTCGGCTGGAATGCGGGAGTCTGACTGCATACAGCAGACAGAAGGAGAACAGCGGCAGCTTCGATTATGTGCTACTTATCGGCCGGCCAAACGGCAGCGAAGGCCTGGGCGCACAGATTGAGGCGGCCAAACGTCTTCTGGCGCCGGGCGGAACCATTATTCTTGCCGTCTGCAACCGGTTCGGACTCAAATATTTCGCCGGTACGCAGAGAGATGCGGTGAGCGCGACCAAAAAGAATCTGGAGGAACTTCTGGCAGGGGGCAGTTTTTACTATCCGATGCCGGATTATAAACTGCCGTCTGTCATTTATTCAGATCGGTATCTGCCGAAAAAAGGCGATTTGACGGGAATGCCGGCGCTTTATGACTACCCGGAGTACCTGCTGATGGATGTGGGCGCCGCTTACGACGCCGTATGTGAGGACGGCCAGTTTGAGAATTTTGCAAATTCCTTCCTCGTGATTTGGAGCGCTCATAAGAATGAAGGAGAATAGACGGCAATGGCAGAGCTAATATTTGTAAAATATAACAGGACGAGGCGGGAAAAATTTCAGATTAAGACGCAGATTATGGAAGAAGCCGGAGTGCGTTTTGCAGAAAAGACAGCCCTGTGCGAAGAGGGAATCCCCCACATCCGTTCGTTTGAGGAAAAATATAATTTTCTGACCAGCCAGAACGGAAGCCTGTTTCTGGTAAAGCCGGAGCTTGTTAAGGACGGCAGAACGGCCCGTTTTGATTACCTGCAGGGAAAGACGCTGGCGGAGCTTCTGGGGGAGGAACTTAATTCAGGAGTGATAATCCCTGCAGTGAAGAAAGGCATGGAGCTTATCTATGACATCCGTCCGGAATATATCTCGGATTTCCATGTAACGCCGGAATTCATGGAAGTGTTCGGATTGACGGGTGAATTGAGTTCGGAGGATGAGGAGCGGCTTAAATGGCGGACCTCAGACAGGAGGGAGCCGGAGCAGTCTTACAGAGCCTCCAATATCGACGCTCTTTTTGAAAATATGCTGGTGACGGAGGATGGTGTCTATGCCCTGGATTATGAATGGGTATTCCTGTTCCCGGTTCCGGCCGGTTTTGTGCGTTACAGAACACTCCATTATTTTTACAGACAGTATCAGAGCCTGATAAACGGGCAGTTTGAAAACCAGGCTCAGTTCCTGAAGGAATTCGACATTGATGAGACGATGCTCCCGCTTTATGAAATAATGGAGAGGAGCTTCCAGGAATATGTCCACGGAGAGAACCAGAGAACGTACCAGGAAGATTTCATGGTGGAGACCAAGACGGTCGCAGAGCTAAGGCAGGTGGACGGTGAGCTTATGCGGGCCAGAGAGCGCATCGAACAGCTCAGGGCTGAAATCTCGGAGAAGGACACCGCCCTCAAAAAAGTCCAGGAGGTACAGCGCCTGACGAATAACCATGTGGCTAATCTTGAGGTGATTATTGGCGATCTGCGCCGTGAAATCGGTGAGATGGGGAAAACACTGACCTATTTAAACCGCCACGAAGCGATTATTTTTAAGGTGAGAAGGAAAATCGGGCAGGCATTTAATAAAATGTATCCGAAGGGGACCAGAAAGCGGAAGATTCTGGGTTACTGCAAGAATACTCTTCTTCACCCGGTAAAGTACATTGGAATGTATACATCCGGGGAGGGAAAAAATAGAATCAAGGGCGATTTTGAGATCGGAGAAGAGTACCTGCAATATGGAAAACTCATATTCCCGAAGGCAGACAGCCCGGAAGTATCGATTGTGATTCCCGTTTACAATCAGATCCATTATACTTATCTCTGCCTTGCATCGATTCTGGAGCATACAAAGGATGTGAGCTATGAGATTGTGATTGCGGATGACGTTTCCGGCGATGCGACGGAGCATCTGGGAGAATTTGCCGAAGGGATTACAATTTGCCGGAATGAAACGAACCAGGGATTCTTAAGAAATTGTAACCATGCGGCCAAATCTGCAAGGGGCCGGTATATAATGTTTTTAAACAATGATACACAGGTGACGGAGGGCTGGCTCAGTTCGCTGGTCACTCTGATTCAGTCGGATGACTCTATCGGTATGGTCGGATCCAAGCTGGTTTATCCGGACGGCCGTCTTCAGGAGGCGGGAGGCATCATCTGGAGCGACGGTTCGGGATGGAATTACGGCCGTCTGGATAATCCGGACAAGGCCGAATATAATTATGTAAAAGATGTTGACTATATATCGGGTGCCGCGATACTGCTTTCCGCTGAACTGTGGAACAGGATTGGAGGCTTTGACGAACGGTTTGCTCCTGCCTACTGTGAGGATTCGGATCTGGCTTTTGAGGTCAGAAAGGCGGGATACAGAGTCGTCTACCAGCCGCTTTCCAAGGTGATTCATTTTGAGGGCGTCTCCAACGGAACGGATGTAAATGGTTCCGGCCTGAAACGGTACCAGGTGGAGAACAGCGAAAAGCTGAAAGAAAAATGGAAAGAGGAATTTAAGAAGCAGTGCGTGAATACCGGCAGTCCGAACCCCTTCCGGGCCAGGGAGAGAAGTATGGGAAAACCGATTATCCTGGTGGTGGATCATTATGTTCCGACATTTGATAAAGATGCAGGGTCTAAAACAACGTTCCAGTATCTGAAGATGTTTCTGAATAAGGGGTATGCGGTAAAATTTTTAGGCGATAATTATCTTCACGAGGAGCCATATACCACAGTCCTTCAGCAGATGGGAATCGAGGTTCTGTACGGACAGGAGTATCTGACCGGTATCTGGGACTGGCTTGATAAAAATGGAAAAGAAATCAGCATCGCCTATCTGAACCGTCCTCATATCGCTGCAAAATATGTGGATTATATCGCAGAGCATACGGATATTAAGATTATTTATTATGGCCATGATCTCCATTTTATGAGGGAATTCAGGGAATATGAGCTGACCGGGGATATAGGGAAAAAACGTGATTCCGAATACTGGAAGTCGATTGAATTCTCACTGATGCATAAGGCTGCCGTATCCTACTATCCGTCTGTTGTGGAGGAGGAAGCAATCCATGATGTGGATGAGACGGTAAATGTGAAGGCAATTACCGCCTATGTGTACGATACGTTTCTGGATAATCTGAATCAGGACTTTGCAAAGAGGGAAGGACTTTTGTTTGTCGGAGGATTTGCCCATCCGCCGAATGCGGATGCCGTTCTGTGGTTTGCAAAAGAGGTATTCCCGATGATCCGTGAGAAACTGGATGTGAATTTTTATGTGGTCGGTTCCAGGGTGACCGATGAAATCAAAGCTTTGGAGCAGCCGGGAAGCAAAATTATCGTCAAAGGGTTTGTTTCCGAGGAGGAACTGTCGGAGCTTTACCGGAGCTGCCGGATTGTCATCGTTCCGCTCAGATATGGAGCAGGCGTCAAAGGAAAGGTAGTCGAGGCCATTTATAACGGAGCGCCGATAGTAACCACTTCTGTGGGAAGCGAAGGGATTCCGGGTGTCGAAGACGTGCTGCTGGTGGAGGATAAACCGGAAGATTTCGCCGGGGCGGTAGTGAAGCTTTACGGTGATGAGAAACGGCTTGCACAGCTTAGCCAAAAGACACAGGAGTACATTAAAGCTCATTTCAGCGTGGATGCGGCATGGGAAGTGATTCGGGAAGATTTTGAAGTGTAACGGTAACCGCCGGGCCGGTGTGAAGGCAGGACGGGGAAAAGGCAGATACCAAAGGAGAATACGGTGTCTGCTTTTTCTGTTGCTGGGAACAGGCAGCATCTGCCTCAGCCGACCGCCAGGAGGGACCGGCCGCTGGAGCGTAAGGCAAAAATAGTCGAGAGCTTTTCTTTTTATCATTTTATAATGTCAGACAGGGAGGTGAGAGACATGCAGGAACAGATTGATGCGGTGCAGCGTATGCAGGACTATATCGGCAGTCATCTGACGGAAGAGATAACACTGGCCGATTTGGCGGGGGTATCATTATTTTCCCCGTGGTATTCCTACAGGCTGTTTACCCGCCAGACAGGTACCACACCGGCTGACTATATCCGGCGGATGCGTTTGTCAAAGTCGGCGCTGAAGCTTAGGGATGACGCCGGTAAGATTGCCGATGTGGCGTTCGAAATGGGCTTTGGCAGCGGGGAACCGGTCTGCCTCTGGCTCCCGCGTAAATACATTAAACCGGGAACTTCGGAATATGTTCAGGGAGTCGAGGTTCCTGCTGATTATGACGGGGCCCTGCCGGAAGGTTTTGAGATTCTGGAGCTGCCGGCTGCAAAATATATGATGTTCCAGGGCGAGCCGTTTGCGGAAGAGGATTATTGCCTGGCGATTGAAGAGGTAAAAGAGGCGATCAGGAGATACGATCCGTCGGTAACCGGATACAGGTGGGATGAAGAAAATCCGAGAATCCAGCTTGAGCCGGTGGGAAGCAGAGGATATATAGAAATGCTGGCGGTTAAATAAGCAGGTGAGGACGCTGACGGTACGGCCGGCGTCCTCACCTGCTTATTTATTGATGACGGTGACCTGTGCGCGGAGCATGCAGGTTATCGCTGCGACAGTCCGGACAGGCCAGCGCATTTGTTGCGCTGACCGTGAAAAAGGGCAGCATAGCGAACGGTTGCTATGTAATTACTTTAAGGATTTTATTTTTTCAGAGAGCTCTTTCAACTGTTCTTCAGAAGGAATATACTGTATCTTTAGGGTCTCAAGGCAGATATCAAAACCGCATTTCTTCAGTTCTTCCTCGATTTGTCCGTTGGCCTGTCCGCCCCAGCCGTAAGAACCGAAGGAAAATGCCTGCCGGTTTTTCGGGGAAAGGCCCTTCATATAGCAGAGAAAGGCAGCCACGGTGGGAAGCATATTGTTGTTGAGAGTAGGCGAGCCCACGGCGACATATTTGCAGTCAAGAAGGCTGACAACGATATCGGAAATATGGGTCTGCTTCAAATCAAACAGCTTAACCGGTTCTCCCTTTTCGGTAAACGCTTCGGCTATGGTCTGAGCCATGGTCTCTGTGGAGTGCCACATGCTGTCAAAGACAATGAGGGCGCCGGCCTCCGGTACGCTGCTGCTCCAGTGTTCATAAGCATTCAGAATATCGGCCACATGGCTTCTCCAGATAACGCCGTGACTCGGCGCAATCATCTCCGGTTCCATTTCTTTTACAATCTTCCAGGCACCTGCGGCCTGTTTTCCATAACACATGATAATATTTGCATAATATTTTTTGGCTTCCTGCATCGTTTCACAGAAATCAGAATCGTCGTCAAAACGCGTGTTAGTGCAGTAATGCTGTCCGAATGCATCATTGGAGAAAAGTATCTTTTCCTCCGGGCACCAGGTTACCATATTATCCGGCCAGTGGAGCATCGGTGTGGTGACAAAGGAGAGGCTGCGTTTTCCGAGACTCAAAGTATCGTTGTTCTTTACGGCCATATAATTGTGAGGGCCGTAGTGGGCGGTGAGCCCTTTTACTCCGCTGGGAGCGCTTGTAACTACCGTTGCGTTCGGGCAGGCCTCCATCAAGGCCGGCAGAGCGCCGGAATGATCCATTTCCACATGGTTGGAAATGATATAGTCAATCCTTGAAGGATCGATGATACTTCTGATGCGCTCCAGAAGCTCCCGGGAAAACGGGGCCTTAACGGTATCGATCAATGCAACCTTTTCATCAATAATCAGATAGGCATTGTAGGTGGCTCCGCGGTTGGTCGTATATCCATGGAAATTACGCAGGTGCCAGTCTAAGGCCCCCACCCAGTAAATGCCATCTTTAATCTGAATTGCGTTCATATTTGGTTCCTCCTTGTCAATTGTATGTGGTGAAAAGTTCACTTTTCATCGCGTCGCGCCGTGAAACTCGGGATTTTCGTGCAGAATATGCACGAAAACACCTCGCGGGACACTACCTGTGAACAGTAACATAAAAACTGCATTATATGTAATCATTCATCAAAGAAAGTGTAGTATAAATGGAGAATAAATGCAAGATGAAAAATGTTAATTTATTATCAACTTATCCGGAGCTATCTAAGATTTATCACTCAGATACTCTTTCAAATAAGCCGACAGGGACATGATGAGAGCCAGGTTGGGATGGTTTTTCCTGGCAACCAGCGTGATGGTGTAGGGAAAAAGATTGTGCTCAAACGGCATTATATCGAGGTCCGGGAATTTGGGGAGGAATACATCGGTAAAATATCCCTTGATTGTAATTCCTGCGCAGCGATCCCGGCTGCAGGTTTCATACATATAGAGTGTATCGCTGACACGCAGGATCTCTTTGGGAAGACAGTGGTTATTTTTACAGAATTCCGTAAAATCATGGTAAGCCAGATCATTAATGGACAGGACAAAGGACTCCTCCTTTAAGTCCTGCAATTCGGCATATTCCTCCTGAAGCGCAGGATGTTCCTTCGGAAGCAGCAGGACGCGCTCCTGGGTTTTCAGCTCATACTGGTAATATTCCTTTCCCGGTGTGTAATCCGAAATAATTAAAATATCCAGCTCCTTGTTATTCAGAAGTTCGATACTTTGCCGGTAGGTGTACTCTTCGACGTCATAAGAGATAAGGGGGTAATCTTTAAAAAAGTCTTTCCACATGGTTTTCGATATGAAATACCGGCACCCGGCGCCCAGACCGATTTTCAGGCAGCCATAGTTCTGACGGACGAATTCGTTCATGTGCTTTTCAAGCGTTCTCATCTCCCTTAGCGCAGGCTGGCAGGACACATAGAGTTCCTGTCCAAGCGGCGTTGGAATAACGCCTTTATGGTTTCTGTAAAAAAGCTGTGCATTTAATTCCTGTTCCAGCGTGGCCAGAGCCCGGCTCAATGCCTGCTGGGAGATGAAAAGAGAATCCGCTGCTTTAAAAAAGCTGCCGCTTTCGTAGACCTTAACAAAATATTCTAACTGCCGTATGTTCATATCTTCACTTCTTTCTGATGAAAGTCAAAACTGCCGCTATGAGGCCAATATACCATGTTCCTTCAAGGAACATGGAGTCTCCGACGGAAAACAGCGCCGGATTTCTGCGGTGAACGCAGAAACCGTTTATGCGCAGTATAATGCCCGCTATGCGGCCATTATACCATAACTCCCCTGCTAAATGCTATGGGTTCGTCTTCTGCCGGTACAGGGAGGGAAGCCGGAGCTGCTTTTCACCACAATCAACGGCGTTTTTTTTCGTTTTTGCACATCGCGTAGCGTGTTATTTTCACCCCCCCGCCAAAAGCGGCGTGCTGCGGACAAGCGGGATACTGCCTGTGAACAGGAATGCCGGATATACAACAAAAAGGTGTAACAGTGTAAAAAAAATACTGTTTTTAATTGAAATATGTTTCTGCTAAAATGTAGTCAAGTAAAAAGACTGTAAATAAGTGATAAAACACATTAAAATCAATTAAAACCCGGGTTGATAATAAAAAGCAAGAAAAAAGATTAAATGCACAATGACAGGAGGTTGAGATGAAAATAACGGATATTACCTATGACTGTGTCCAGGTTCCTTTTCCGGAGGAATTCCATCCCACCTGGTATCCGGGAAAAACGGAACAGGGGCAGGTCATCTTCGTAGTCCGTGTACACACGGATGAAGGGATAACCGGCTATGCAAATATGGAGGCGCCCCATGGAATCCTGAAGCTGGTCTGCGCAACGATGGATTATGCGAAAGAGATGATAATCGGCGACTCCCCCTTTGATATTGAAAAAATCATGTTTAAGCTGCGCAATGTAGCCCGAATCGCCACCAGACCATGGGTAATCGAGAACGCCTGCTGGGACATTATCGGAAAAGCAGCAGGGCTTCCGGTCTGTCAGCTTCTGGGAGCCTGCCGTGACCGGATTCCGGTTTATGCAGCCTGGGGGGAAATCCGTTCGAATGAACAGAGAAAGGAAGATGCCGGGCGGCTCGTTGAGGAGGGATTTAAAGCAGTAAAAATACGTTTTACCCATGAAACGATAAGAGAAGATATTGCAATTGTAGAGGCAGTCAGGGAAGCCGTCGGGGATAAGCTGGAAATCATGGTGGATGCCAACCAGGGAACCGCCTGTGAACGGAACAATAACGGCTTTCCCTATGTCTGGAGTTATGAGAGGGCGAGGGATACGGCAAGGGAAATGGAGCGGCTGGGCTGCGCATGGCTGGAGGAACCGCTCTGGAGATATAATTTCGACGGGCTGGCAAAGCTGAATGAAGAAGTGGATATTCCGATTGCGGGCGGCGAAATTAATATAGGCATACCTGATTTTAAAATCATGCTGGAAAAAGGATGCTATGAGATTTTACAGCCAAACTGTACGATGAGTACCGGAATTAGTTATATCAGGAAGATAGCGGCCCTGGCTGATTCATACGGAAAGACCGTGAACCCGCATGCTTACATACCGGGTACGGGAGTGCTGCAGAGCATGCATTTGGTTGCGTCGATTCCGAACTTTACTTGGCTCGAATACCCATATGATCCGCCGGCACTTACGCCGGGTGCATTTCAGGGGATTCTGTCGGAACCTTATTTTGTTGAAAAAGACGGCTGTATTCCTCTGCCGAAGAAGCCGGGATTTGGGATTGAGATTGATGAAGAACTGGTGAAAAAGTACAGCATTCTGCATTAAAACCCTGCGCATACGCCGGGGGAGAGCGGGCAGAAGGCAAAGCCGGAGACATGCCGGCGGACAGTTGATACTGAAGAGCAACAGTTTATGCTGTCTGAAATTTACACTGAAGAGATGTTATATTTGTGAAATACAGGAGGAAGGGTATGAATATTTTACAGCTTATAGTTGTAGTTATGGTTTTATATCTTGGGGGAATGCTGGCTGTAGGTTTTTATGGCAAAAAGTATGCCAATTCATTTGAAGATTACCTTACGGCGGCGAAACAGGGAACATTTCTTATGGTCTGCGGATCCTACATCGGTTCCCATATAGGAAACGGTATTGTAGTGGGCGGCGCGGAGTACGGCGCGATTTATGGAATCGGAGGGATTTGGTACGGTGTCGGTTCGGCTTTGGGTTATGTTCTTTTTGCTTTTGTTTTATCAAAGAGACTTTACCGTTCGGAACAACTGACAATGTCGGATATTTTAAATCACCGGTACGGAGCCAGAATCACCGGTACTATTTTTGCAGTGTTCAATGCTTTGGCGGCTATGAGTATTATGGCCGGACAGATTATTGCGGGAAAGAACCTGTTCTCCTATTTCGGAATGAATGCAACGCTGGGGGCGGCGGCTGTATGTATTATCGTTTTTATCTATTCAACGATGTCGGGCCAGTGGGGCGTTTTGATGACAGACATGATTCAGGTTGCCGTGATTTTCTTCTGTACGGTGATAGTCTTCGGATGCATGTTGTCACAGGGAGGATTGGGCCTGATGAGAGAAGTCCTTCCAAGCTCTTTTTATGAGCTGATACCTTTTGAAATAGATACATGGGTTATGATGCTGTTTCCGTCCATGCTGTACGGCCTGATTTCGAGTGCATCTTTCCAGAGAAATATGTCTTGTAAGGATGAAAAAACGGCATTTCATTCCGCATTTTGGGGAGCTATGATCCTGCTTCCATATGTGGTTCTTCCGGTCATGATTGGTATGTACGGCATTGCTTTATACCCGGATGCTGCGCCTGGAACGATTTTGTTCCATGTTCTGATTGAGGCATTCCCACCGCTCGTAGCGGCCCTTATGATTGCGGCACTGATGGCAGCAGTTATGTCAACTGTGGATTCCCAGTTAATCTATGTGACGGGTTCATTTACCAATGATATTTATAAAGCATATTTTGACAAGAATGCCAGCGAGAAAAAGCTCAACAGGATTGCCCATGCTGCAACCTTTTTAATCGGCATTATCGTGCTTTACCTGGCATTGGGGGCAAAGACGATTATCTCCATGCTGTCGGCGGCTTATACCTTTATGTGTGCCGGAACGCTGGTTATGTTTGTCGGCGGAATATTCTGGAAAAAGGCCACAAAGGCCGGCGCAATTGCCAGTTCCATCACAGGCATGTTATTTGTTATCCTCTACAAATATTGCGGAGTGCAGCTTCCGGTCTCCTCTATTTTCCCGATTCTGCCGTCCCTGATTGCGTATATCATTGTAAGCCTGATGACGCAGCCGAAGGAGGCAGCTAAACGATAACCTGCATGCTCCGTGAAATCATTCATGGATAAACTGGATCCGGAAAAATGGAGCGGAGGCGGGTAAAGCAGAAGCGTGCCGGTAATCTACATTCTTACCGGCGGCCCCGCTTCCCTGTTTGCAGAGGAAAGCGTGAGGATATGAGAGAGATATTTGAGAGAAGAAGTACCCGGAAATATCAGGACAGGCCGGTTGAGCCGGAAAAAATAAGGCTTATTCTGCAGGCCGGAATGTGTGCGCCTTCGGCCGGGAATGAGAAGCCGTGGCATTTTGTGGTGGTGGAGGAACGGGAGGAACTGATAAAACTATCAAAGCTCCATCCCCACGCGGCCATGCTGCCGGAAGCTGCCTTTGCCGTGATCTTGTGCGCAGACCCGTCACTTCAGAAATACAGGTTTGATTTCTGGATCCAGGACTGTTCTGCGGCGGCGGAAAATATGCTTCTGGAGGCTGAGCATCTGGGGATTGGAGCCGTATGGCTGGGAGTTTACCCGAACGAAGAAAGAATTAAAACGATGAGGCCGGTATTTGATATACCGGATGAGATTGAAATATTCTGCCTGCTGTCCTTCGGATATCCGGAATTTAAGAAGACGGCAAAGGACAGGTGGGACGGGAGCCGTGTACATAACGGGCGGTGGAACCAATAAGAAGAAAAATCAGGAGGATATGAAAAATGAGTCAGACAGATGTACTTTTATATGAGAAAACAGGAAAAATAGGCCGGGTGATTATCAACCGCCCGAAGGCCAGAAATGCATTCAACCAGGAGCTGGTGGAAAATCTGGGCGAATTTATCAAGCTGGCGGATCAGGATCCGGACACGAACGTGATTGTAATCAGCGCCGTGGGTGATAAGGCATTCAGTGCAGGCTTTGATATTAAAGAAAGCATCGGAGAACCGATTGTCGATGTGATTCCGAGAAGAGAGAATACGGCGATGGAGCTGAATACATGGCGTGAGGTGTGGAAGTGCAAAAAGCCGGTCATAGCATCGGTACAGGGCTTCTGCATCGGCGGTGGTCTGCATCTCGCCTTTATGTGCGATTTGATTATTGCAGCGGAGGACGCAAGGTTTGGCGAGCCGGAGGTTGCATTTTCGTATGTCCCCGACATTCTGATCGAGCCGTGGAAACTTCCGATGAATAAAGCAAGGCAGCTTCTTTATCTTGGCGAATACCTGACTGCGGAAGAACTCCGCGAGTGCGGAGTGGTAAATAAGGTGGTTCCCTTTGAAAAACTGGAAGAGGAGACGATGAAAATAGCCGGACGGCTTGCGGAAATGCCTTCGGACACAATGATGATGCTTAAATATCAGGTCAACAAGACCTATGAGATTCAGGGAATGGTTAATGCCATGGATTTTGCGGCGGAAATATTCAGCCTGTGCCGTATCAACCAGGCCCAGACACAGAAAGAGTTTAATGAGATTGTGAACAGCCAGGGACTGAAGGCGGCTCTGGACTGGAAGAATAACCATAACAGTTAAGACAGGTATACTGGAGAAAGATAATGGAACAGACGTGGAAAGATATCTATAATAGAAAACTGATTACGGCGGCACAGGCGGCGGCTATGGTGCAAAACGGCGACAGCTTCTGCGCCGTGACGAGGGAGCCGAAGACGATCCTCCGGGAACTGGGGAAAAGAAAAGATTTAAAAAACGTGACATATTATTGTTCTCAAACCAACTTCCTGGGAGAACTGATGGGACTTCAAAATGAGGTGAAGGTTTTATTGAGCTTCATGGACGGAATGAACCGGGAATTCGTGGAAGACGGCCGCGCCGAATTTGTCCCCTGTAATTTTTCAGGATATGGAAAACTGTCCGTGAATACTTTAAAATGCAGGATTGCAATGCCCTGTGTGTCAAAACCTGATAAAAACGGATATGTCTCAATGGGAAATGCGGCCGACGGGATGCCGGTGATCTCCACGCAGACAGAACTCGCCATTGCGGAAATTAACCCGGAGCTGCCGTTCGTACTCGGCGCCAATGTGAAACATATTTCGGAATTCGACTATATTGTGGAGGGGGACGGTTATCCTCTCAATATCAGGGCAATTGATGATTCGGAGGACAGCAGGGAGATTTACCAGGCAATCGGAGGATATCTTTCAGAGCTGGTAGAGGACGAGGCAACGATAGAAGTGGGACTGGGACGGCTGAATTCCTCCGCCATGATGTATATGGAGCCGAAAAAGGATTTGGGGGTTCATACGGAAATTTACGGCGACCTGCTGATGGAACTGACAAAGAGAGGCATTGTCACCAACCGGAAAAAAACATTGTATCCGGGTGTCTCTGTCTGTGCGCAGCTGGTGGGGTCCAGGGAATTGTTCGATTTCGCCGACGGGAACCAGGGACTCAATATGAATAGCTGCCAGCAGGTGTTAAATCCCGGAATTATCGCGCAGAACAGAAGGATGACAGCAATTAATAATGCCGTACAGGTGGATTTGCTGGGACAAGCCAACTCGGAATACCTGAAAGGAAAACAGTATTCCGGCATGGGAGGAATCGCCGATTTTTCTTCGGGAGCCGCGCTTTGCCCGGACGGAAAGTCCATTGTGGTCGTCGAGTCGGTAACAAAAAACGGAAAATATTCCAAGATTGTGCCGTCCTTCACACAGGGAACGCCGGTATCTCTGACACGTACCATGGTTGAATATGTCGTCACTGAGTACGGAGCCGCCGTTCTGGCGGGAAAAACCGTGGAAGAGAGGGCAAAAGAGCTGATAAGGGTTTCCCATCCCAAATTCAGGGACGAGCTGACGTTCCAGGCAAAAGAGATGGGACTGATTGTATAATACTGAAAATTGAATTACGCTTACATCCCCATTACTACAGGGTGTAAATAGATTGCCGGTTTCTACTCCCCCAAAGAGAAACCGGCGTTTTTTAACCGGAAAGTTTTCCTGTTAAATAAAAACCGCTCCGCGGAGAATCCCGAAAACAGAAACGGAACAGCTGCCAAGCAGCAAAATCAAGTTGCAAATAACCCTAAAAAACATTATACTGGACTAATATACATTCCAGTATAAAGGAGGTCATCATATGGATCAAAAACCTATGCGGCGCGTGGCGGACTCCGCGGTCACACAGACACAGATTGTACTAAGCAGCCATATCAACGGAGCCGGACGGCTGTTCGGCGGTCAGCTCATGGAGTGGATCGATATCGTGGCGGGAGTTGTGGCCCGCAGGCACTCTCACTGCAACCAGACTACTGCATCGGTCGACAACCTGCAGTTTAAAGAGGCGGTCCGTCTGAATGACACGCTTATCCTGCTGGGCAAGATCACATACGTCGGACACACTTCCATGGAGGTTCAGGTAGACAGCTATGTGGAAGATCTGGACGGAACGAGAAAGCTGGTTAATACCGCCTTTTTTGTTATGGTCGCCCTCGATGAAAAAGATCACCCCGTTCAGGTACCGGGGCTTATCCTGGAGACAGAAGAAGAAAAAGCGGCCTGGGAATCAGGAAAACGCCGCAATGAGCTGAGAAAGCAGCGCCGGATTGAAAAATATTAAAGTATTGGAGAAAACTCTATCGGCCGGCCGGAGGTCCTGACTTATCTATTTCTGCCGGTCTGTGCTGAACGGTGACATAACAATAAAGTGCGCGGGAGATAAAAGTCTGGTATAATGATAGCACTGTGATCATTGATACTGCGGCGGTACTATACTGCTTTGGTATAAGTTAAATCATAACGAGGAGGATACTTCATGTCATTCAAATTAAAAACATACCAGGCCCCGGATTTTACACAGCCCAGTCTGATGAACGCCCCGGAGGCAAGACTGGAACCGGCGCCTTTTGATAAAGTTGCTCCGGACGGGTATCACGCCACCACTATATTTCCCGAGTATTTTAAGGTTGGGAGTCAGTGGCTGCTGGCAGAGGAAAGCCGCATGGACTGCGTGGCGGTATTTGAGAATGGGAAAATCCATGTCCGTGAATTCCGAAACTTAAAAAAGGGTGACCTGGTATTCACCGGGAGGAAAGAAGACGGAGAGGAAGGAATCTTTGTATATCCTGACGGCTTCAGGGAACTGGGGCAGGACGGCGTGGAAGCGCCGGGGGAGGCATTTGCTTTCCGGCAGAGCCGGTCAAGGGAAACGGCATTTTCGCGTGATTATGATAACATCTATGAACTTCTGGAATATGAGAAGGAACACGGCTATGTAGTCTGGGTGCTGGGACCGGCCTGTGCCTTCGATGCGGATTCAAGGGCAGCCTTCTCCAAGCTCGTGATGAATGGCTATGTGGATGCCCTGCTGGCCGGGAATGCGCTGGCCACCCATGATCTGGAAGGCGCCTACTTAAAGACGGCCCTCGGTCAGGACATCTATACCCAGCATAGTTACCAGGGAGGCCATTATAATCATATCGATACGATCAATAAGGTAAAATACCACGGCTCGATTCCGGCCTTTATCGAAAAGGAAGGGATTGATAACGGCATTATATATAGCTGTGTGAAAAAAGAAGTTCCCTTTGTCCTGGTGGGTTCCATCCGCGACGACGGACCTCTGCCTGAGGTTTACGCAAATGTGTATGAAGGGCAGGATGCCATGAGATGCTGTGTCAGCAAAGCGACGACAGTCATCTGTATGGCGACGACCCTCCACTCCGTTGCAACGGGCAATATGACCCCGTCTTTCCGTATGATGCCGGACGGGACGATCCGCCAGGTGTATTTTTATACGGTGGATATATCCGAGTTTGCGGTGAATAAGATGGGAGACAGAGGCAGCCTGTCGGCCAAGAGCATCGTTACCAATGTCCAGGATTTTGTGGTAAATGTGAGTAAAGGGCTGAAGTTGTAATAAACGAATTGCAGCATTCCAATAGGATCGAAAAATGATTAAATATAGTTGACATTTGCCACAAAAAGCAATTATAATAAGGGTAGAAAAAAGGCAGTTCACTCCAACAGAGTGGCTTCCAAGTTAATAACTCATTAAAAAAATAGTCACTAAGCTTGCAGGCGGGTGACTATTTTTTTCTACCATTGTGCTTATCTATGTATACCAGGATTGCAACAATTAGCATTGCCACATTTATGATTATCATAAATTCCTCATATGTAGACATCACAGACCACCCCCTTTCGGAGATGGAAGCCACCCAGCAGTAGGAACTGCCTGAAATTATTATACTAAATGGTGATACAGATGTAAATATTGTTAAGAGTATATACCGGATTTTGAAAACAAAGAAGTTTTAGAAAGAACGGCTGAATATAGGGAGGGAAATATAAATGCAAATCGAAAAATCTCAAAATAGTCGGCCTTTTCATAAACTCATAAGTATTGATTTCGTTTTCACGGCAACATCTTGAAAATCCACAGAGAAGCTAGTAAAAACAATGGTTTCACGAAGAGGAATGGCGCTTACTACACCATTTATTAAAGAGTTTTGATATGACGAAATTTTTATAGATGGTAATTTGAATTGCGGCATGATGAGCTAATTGAGTGAAATAGGATTAGTATTCGACTGAATAAATGTAACTACAATTTAAATTTATAAAGACGAAAGAAGGGTGAATGTGAATTATCTATTTTATATAACAGTTCATGTATACGCCGAAGAGAAAATTGATGATAGAGTGCTCGTATTACATAGTAAAAATTACGGAATAGTTGGAAAAGATATAATAGCCCCATTAAGAAAAATCAATGGTAAGGAGTATAATATAAAAAATGTTCAAGATACATACAAGGTAAAAGAATTGTGGGATTGGATTGATTTTAAATTGTATGGAAACAGCTTGAGAGCTGAACACAATGATATTATTGACTTTGTTCAAGAATATAATATTGTGGAAAAATATCTAATATTCAATAATTTACGTTATACGATTGAAGATACTAATAAACCATTGCTCTATTATCTTCATAAAATGGGGATATCAGAAACAGAAAAGATAAATATTCAACTTTTAGTAAGTTCGGACGCTGGAACTATATTTAAAGACGACGGTATACGGTATTATATACACTCGAAGGAATCCGGAAAGCATAATACACCCCATGTTCATGTTGATATTCGCCATGAGGTTTCAGGTTCATTTTCTCTTATTGATGGTAGCCAATTATCAGGTGATGGAATTAAAAAAAATGATGTAAATAGAATAAGGATTATGATTAAGAGTAAACAGAAGGAATTAATTGAATATTGGAATGAACATACAGACGGTTTAACAGTTGATTTAAATCAAGCATTAGGGCTGATAAAATATTAAAAACCACTCATTTTATCTAGAAATTAAACCATGTAAGCAATCGGAAATAGGGGGTAATGATGAAAAAATCCTCCACAGTAATCTGGGAAGCCAGTATACCAGCAAGGTGTTCGGGAACTTCCTTACCAACAGGGGCGTGGTCCATTCTTTCTGCCGAAAGGGGAATCCTATGACAATGCCTGTATCGAATCAATAAATACCCCAAATGCAATCATTAAAGAAAGTGTCTCATATGTACTCATGTTATACCACCCCCTTTCGGAGATGGAAGTAACCCGGCAGTAGGAACTGCCTGTACTAATTATACTAGATAGTAAAACGACTGTAAATAAAAGAATAAAAAACAAACACTTGTTCCGAGTATTATGTTGTAGTAAACTTTAACTATCAAAAATGAATGAGGAAATGGTATATGGATAAGCAATATAAGAATCACATCAAAATACTTTTTGTTTGTCATGGGAACATCTGCCGTTCCCCGCTTGCGGAGTACATCCTCCGCGACATGGTGACAAAACGCGGTGACAGCGCCGGATTTTATATCGCATCCGCAGCCACCAGTACGGAGGAGATTGGCAATCCGGTCCATCCGCCTGCCAGGCGGAAATTACAGGAGCACGGAATTTCCTGTGACGGAAAACGGGCGGTTCAGTTAAAAAAGAGTGATTACGCTGAATATGATTATCTGCTGGGAATGGAAGAACGCAATATTATCAATATGAAACGGATACTCGGCGGAGATCCAAAAGGAAAGGTATACCGTCTTCTCGATTTTTCCGATCGTCCGCGAGACATTGCGGATCCCTGGTACAGCGGTGATTTTGACACGGCCTATGAGGATATCAGGGAGGGTTGCGAAGCATTTCTGAACTTCCTGGAGACCGGGAAATAAACAGGCGGACTAGCAGGTGAAACAGTAGAACCGGACATATTAACTACACTTTTAACGTCCGGTTCTGCTGTTTTCATGGCGGCGGTCTTTAGTATAAATTTATTTGATATTTTTTCATTTTCCGCCATAGAGTGGCCGTGCTTATATTAAGTTCCACGGCTGTCTTGATTCTGCTCCCGTTATTCCTGTGCAGGCATTCCTCGATTCTTTGCTGCTCACAGTTGTTTAGAGCCTGACTCAGTGCGGGCTTATTTTTGGCCCTGGCAAGCAATTCTGTTTTATCACAGCTTTCTGCCTTTATCCGGGTTCCCGGTGGCTTCGTATTCAAATCCGTTTCCATATCGGTTTCCATCATATCGCAGCCCGCGCCATTTCCTTTGGCGGCAGTTATCCCGTAAACGATTCCTTCCAAATCCCCTGCGGATATTACATCTGTTTCAGCCAGAGTCACAATTCGTTCCAGCAGGTTAAAGAGCTGCCTGATATTGCCCGGATAAGAGCCGAAGCTGAGGAGGCTGACTGCATCTTCCCTGAAATGAACGGGATAATTCAGCTTTTTCAGATAAGCCTCAATCAGGAGGGGGATATCGCCCCGCCTGTTCCGGAGCGGCGGAAGCTTAAGCTCCAACACATGTTTGGCGGAAGCAGGGCGGCAGAGCTTCTGCTCGGAGGAATTAAATATGCGCTGAGTTATGAGGTATTGTTTGCCTCTCTGGCATTTGTATTCATGTCATTTTTACTTCAGAGCACCAGTGTTCTTCAGGGAATGCTGAAGATTTTCAACCGCCTGTTCAGAAAGATGAAGGGAGGTCCCGCCTATGTAAATACGGCGATTTCATCTTTTCTGGGAATGCTGTCGGGAGGAAACACTCCCAACGCCGCCACGTCAGGAGCATTTACGGCACAGTGGCTCTTATCGACAGGCTGGAAAAGAGAGCAGGCCGCCACGCTGATAGCAGCCAACGGAGGCCTGGGAGCCGGTTTCCCGCCTAGTTCCTCTCTGTTTATTGTTCTGGCATTTCCGACCGTAGCGGGCGCCGTTTCCGAGGGGCAGCTTTACATTGCTTTATTTTTGACCGGTATTTATCAGGTTATTTGGAGAGTTGTTTATATTCATTATATTATCAGAAAAAATCATATAGTACTTCCTGAGACGGTAACGGATGAGCCATGGAGCAGCGTTATGAAGACGGCTGGAAAGAATCTTCTGCTGTTCCTGGGGGCAATCATTCCGGTAGCCCTCAATATGGGGCCGTTGTCTGATTTGATTGCGGGCCGCTCCGAGGTATGGAAAGCGGCAGTTGACAGTATTAATATACTGGTTTGGATACCGATTCTGATGATCGCAATCATTCTGGCTCTGGGGTGGAAGGATATCCGGGAAAAATTTCATTTCAGGGAGCAGTTTGTGGAAGAATTAATTCCTCATTTTTCCAGTACAGGCGGTCTTTTGATATTTGTCTTTGCGGCAAGCAATATTATCAGTAAGCTGGGCCTCTCTGAAGATATTGTACAGATTTTAAATTCCATGAGCCTGTCAAAAGTTGCAACAGTTGTTATCATATTGATCCTGGTTGCAGTAGTTGCCGGTCCTCTGTCTTCCACGGCAACACTCACGTCGATTGGAGTTATCTCCCATGCGATTTTAGTATCTGTGGGTATCGATCCGCTTGCAGCGGCTACTGCTATTCTCGTTGTGGCATCCACAGAGGGAGCTTCACCGCCGGCGTCGGGAGTACTGTTTGTGGCCTGCGGCCTGACGGAATGCGACCCGCCGAAGATATTTATGCCGCTTATCAAATGGTTTGTTCTGCCAATCACCTGTATTGCAGTTTTGGTATGCCTCGGTATATTACCGCTGCCGCGTTAAGGAGGGCTTATGAAAAAATTATATTATAATCTTATTTTAATCGGTTTTCTTATCTTTTTTCTGGGTGGATGCATTTACGTGGCGGGCCAGATTGTCTGTCTGCTCATTGGACAGCCGGAAATTATGATCTCATTAGAGGGAGTCACGAAGGTGATATTCCCGGCGGCATCGATCAGCGGTCTTCTTTGCTTTTTAAATCAGTATCTGTTCGCGAAACAACCAAAAAAAGAAGGGAAACGTAAGTAGCCGATCCATGTAAAACAGAGTTTATGCAATTTTCTGCCAAAAATGTCAGAAAATCGTAATTCATTTTTTATACAAATAGATTGACAGCTGTATATATACTGTGTATAATTAACATACACAGTATATATACAGCTGTTTTGCTGAGTTATTTTTTGACGTAATACGCGAAGCGGCAAGCACTGCAGGAGAAATAACGGTATGAATATTATTATAAGTAATTCCGGCGATAAGCCGATTTATGAGCAGATTACAAGCCAGATTAAGAATGCAATTATTTCAGGAGAATTGGAAGCAGGGGCCCCGCTTCCGTCACTCCGCTATCTGGCTAAGGAATTGCGGGTCAGCCTTATTTCCACGAAACGGGCTTATGAAGAATTGGAGAAAGACGGTTTTATCGAATCCGTTCAGGGGAAAGGCAGCTTTGTCACAGGAAAGAATAAGGAACTGATGAAGGAAGAACAGTTTAAGAAGATTGAAGAATGCCTGCAGGAGGCGGTGGACATGGCGAGGATTGCCCACATTCCCTGCGAAGAGCTTAAGGATGTATTGGCAGCCATGTACGATGAGGGTTAGCCGGTTTAGGAGCCGATATCTGCAAAGAGAGTCAGAGACGAAACAGGACACGAGTCAGTAGGCAATGAATATAGGAGTTAATAGGTGATGAATATGGAAGAGAGAGAAAATAATATTCTGGAAATCAGAGGCCTGACAAAACATTACAGTGATTTCACCCTCCAGGATCTGAACCTGGAACTGCCATACGGCTGCATTATGGGGCTGATGGGTGAGAATGGCGCAGGAAAGAGTACAACGATTAAGGCAGCGTTAAATTTAATCCACCGGGACGGGGGAACGATCCGGATGTTCGGTGAAGACATAGGCGAGGATAATTCCAGGCTGAGGGAGAACATCGGAATCGTCATGGAAGGACTGAATCTTCCTGATCTGTTTAAGGCGGTGGAAGTGGACAGCATGATGAGGGGGATATACAGGAACTGGGACAGTGATTGCTTTTATCAATATTTGGAAAAGTTTCATATAAACCGCAAAAAGAAAATTAAAGAATATTCCAGAGGAATGAAGATAAAGCTTGCCCTGTCCATCGCACTTTCCCACAATGCAGGGCTGCTGATTCTCGACGAACCTACAAGCGGTCTCGATCCGGTTGTAAGGGAGGAAGTGCTTGATATTTTGAAAGAGTTTGTCATGGACGAGAGCCATTCTGTGTTAATTTCATCCCACATTATCAGTGATATTGAGAAGACGGCAGATTACGCTGCCTTCATTCACCAGGGAAGGCTGATGCTCTGTGAGGAAAAGGACCGTCTGCTGGATGAATACAGAATTTTAAAAGGCAGCCGCAGTGATATCATGAAAATGGAGGCAGACGGCGGTGTCCGGGTGGCAGGAATGCGGGAGAACAGCTTTGGTGCGGAAGCTCTGGTTAAGACGAACAGTCCTGTCAAATCAAAAGAAGGGATTGTGGTGGAAGCGGCATCCCTGGAAGAAATCATGCTTTTTCTGATAAAGTCCGAAGACAGAAGCTGCGGTAATGCGGCAGTGTATTGAGAAAACGGTTCTGCGGGCCGTCCGGGACGGCACAGTGAATGAGAGAAAGGGGTTTTATTATGAAAGGTTTACTCTATAAGGAGTTTTGTATGTTTAAGCCGCAGTTTAAAAGCTGGGCCTTCGTCTTAATATTTTTTATCATATACGGTATTATCTTTAAGAACGTATATATGATTACGATGATGATATCCGTGCTGGGGCTTGTGTCTTGTTTCAGCTCATTCAGTTATGATAAGCAGTACCGGTGCGATGAATATCTGGCCGCGATGCCGGTGAGCAGGAAGCAGCTTGTATGGTCTAAATATATTTTTGTGCTGTGTCTGGATCTGATATTGGCGGCAGCAGCCTTTGTTCTGGCGGCAGGATATGCAGTCTGGGCAGGGGAACCTCTGGTGGAGCTGCTTGCTGGCGTGGGCAGCGCACTGGTGGTAACTGTGCTGATGCAGGCAATTTTGCTGCCGATAGTCTATATAATAGGGATTGATAAAGCGAGATATGTAAACATTGTCATCTGGATGGTACCCTGGGTAGTGATTATGCTGTTTCGTGACAGGCTGCCCCAGATTCAGAAGGAGCAGATAATCATGATGCTGAAAATCATTCCGGTTATTGCAGTTGTTCTGATGGTGGTTTCAGTCTGTATCTCAGTATCGGTATTTAGAAAGAAAGATTTATAATAGATGTTTAAAAGATTGAGCGGAATTAAGGCCGGAAGAGTATCGCCGGATTTAATTCCGCTCAATTTCGTGTGAAATACACACGAAAACACCTCGCAAAACATTACCCCGTGAAAAGTTACGATGTGTTCTCCATCCTTCAATTAATTTTAATAAAAGTTCTTGACATCTCAGCAAAAGAGTCATATTATATACATATGAACAATCGTTCATATGTATATTCGATAATATGTATTACAATACAGTTTAAGAGGAGACAGATAATGTAACAGTTCAGCCATGATGTATTCCGCGAGGTGTTTTCGCTGTTTTTTGCGAAAATCCCGAGTTGTGCGTCGCGACGCGATGAAAAATGAACTTTTCACCACTATCAACGGCGTTTTTTTTGCCGTTTCTGTGCATCATTTGTTACGGTTTAGCCGAAGGCTGAACTGTAACCAGATAATAAATGAAAGGAGGCCTGCAAATTGGCAATTCATGACGTAGAGTGCTGTGACTTTTATCAGATCCATGACGATGTGGTAAAGGCAGTTAAGGAAAAGATGCCGGATGATGATGATTTATATGATCTGGCGGAGATATTCAAGGTTTTTGGCGATTCGACGAGAATAAAGATTTTGTATGTGCTTTTTGAGGCGGAGATGTGTGTGTGTGATATTGCACAGCTTTTGAATATGACACAGTCGGCTATTTCACATCAGCTCCGTATCCTGAAACAGTCAAAGCTTGTGAAGAACAGGAGAGAGGGGAAAGCAGTTTTTTATTCCCTGGCAGATGGTCATGTGAGAAGTATTATTGATCAGGGATATGAACATATCAAGGAGTAGGACAGCAGTTAAGTTCGGAGTTTTATTGATGGCAGACAGCAAGTTCATGTTATCTGAACTATCATGAATTTATAAAGATAATGGAGGAATAATAAGATGAAGAAGAAATTTAAATTAACAGATCTGGATTGTGCAAACTGTGCAGCTAAGATGGAGGAAGCGATTAAGAAAATTGAAGGTGTTGCCGATGCCAATGTCAGCTTTATGACACAGAAGATGACAATTGACGCCGATGAGAACCGTTTCGACGAGATTATGAAGGAAGTAGTCGCGGTTTGCAGGAAAGTAGAACCGGATTGCGTTATCAATATATAAATCAGGAAAGACAGCAGGAGGCAGCATGAACAAAAAGCAGAAAGCAATGCTGGCAAGAATCATTGTGGCTTTTATTATATACATTCTTGCCATAATCAGCGAGAAATCAGGCGTTCTGGAGAATTTTTCCGGCATATGGCCCAAATTAATCGTATTCCTGGTACCGTATCTGATTATCGGCTGGGATATTATCTATAAAGCGGGAAGAGGAATCATTAACGGTCAGGTTTTTGATGAGAATTTCCTGATGACAATTGCTACATTCGGAGCATTCGGCGTGAAGGAATATTCGGAAGCCGTTGCAGTGATGCTCTTTTATCAGGTGGGTGAGCTGTTCCAGAATTACGCGGTTAACCGCTCCAGACAGTCTATCAGCGATATGATGGATATCTGCCCTGAGTATGCCAATATCGAGCAGGACGGCCAGTTAAAGCAGGTGGATCCGGACGATGTGGCGGTCGGTGATATCATTATTGTAAAGGCCGGCGAGAGGATACCTCTGGATGGTGTGGTAATCAGCGGCGAATCAATGATTGACACTTCCGCCCTGACCGGGGAATCGGTTCCGAGGTCTGCAAGAGAGGGAACCCAGGTAATCAGCGGATGTGTTAACGGAAGCGGGCTGCTGAAGATAGAAGTGACAAAAGAGTTTGAGGATTCCACGGTGTCCAGAATTCTGGAGCTGGTGGAAAATGCCAGCAGCAAGAAGGCGAGGGTGGAGAATTTCATTACACGTTTTGCCAGATATTATACGCCGCTTGTGGTGATTGCGGCTGTGCTTCTGGCGGTTGTTCCTCCTCTTATTCTGGGCCAGGGGTTCGCAAGCTGGATTCAGCGGGCCTGTATTTTCCTCGTTATCTCTTGTCCGTGCGCACTTGTTATATCAGTTCCGCTTAGCTTTTTCGGAGGCATCGGGGCAGCGTCCAGGAACGGTGTCCTTGTAAAAGGAAGCAATTTCCTGGAAGCTCTGGCAGAGATAGACACTATTGTGTTTGATAAGACGGGAACCCTGACAAAGGGAGAATTTAAGGTGACAAAGCTGTATCCGTCCGGTATCAGCGAAGAAGAACTACTGGAACTGGCCGCACTGGCCGAGAATTATTCCAACCATCCGATCGCTGCTTCCATTAAAAATGCGTATGCTAATGAGATCGACATAAACCGGCTGGGAGAAACTGAAGAAATTTCCGGTCACGGCGTCAAGACGGTGATAGATGGGAAAGCGGTGCTGGCAGGCAACGGGAAACTGATGGAGCAGGCGGGAATTCCGTATCAGGAATGCAAAGAGGCCGGAACTGTCATTTACGTGGCAAGGGAAGGCGTGTTTGCCGGAAGCGTACTGATCTCCGATACGATTAAAGAAGAAAGCTTTGAAGCGATCCGGCGTCTGAAGGCGGTAGGCGTGAGAAAGACAGTCATGCTGACCGGAGACAGAAAAGAGGTGGGAGAAGCCGTTGCAAAAGAAATCGGTCTGGACGGAGTCTATACGGAGCTGCTTCCCGGAGATAAGGTGGATAAAGTAGAGATGCTTTTAGAGCCTCTGGATGAGAAGCGCAAACTGGCTTTTGTCGGTGACGGAATCAACGATGCACCGGTACTGACCAGGGCCGATATCGGAATCGCCATGGGAAGCATGGGTTCTGACGCTGCCATAGAGGCAGCCGACGTAGTTCTGATGGACGATAACCCGGCAAAGATTGCCACTGTAGTCAAGATTGCCAGAAAGACGCTTAAGATTGTAAAACAGAACATCGTGTTTGCCCTGGCCGTCAAAGCCCTGGTTCTCATACTGGGAGCAGCCGGAATGGCAAATATGTGGGAAGCGGTATTTGCAGACGTGGGAGTTTCGGTAATTGCGATACTGAATGCGATGCGGGCGCTTAAAACAGAAGATTGAGGTAAGGCGTCCGGGAATAAATCCCGGGCGCCTTTTGTATGGTAGTTTGACAGCTTGCAAATTATTAGATTACCATTCTTTATGGTAAACGGTTTCACCATTTTTAATCACAGTCTCCACCAGATTGATGGTGGTGTGATATGGCATATAGTTGATGGAAGGATATTTCAGGAAGATAATATCCGCCTTTTTGCCTTCTTCAATACTGCCAATCTGATCGGCTCTGTCAACTGCGGCAGCTCCGTTAATGGTGAGTGCGGTGATAACCTCTTCGATGGACATATTCATATAGATACATCCAAGGGCTACGAGAAGAGGAATATTGTTGGTGAAGCAGCTTCCCGGATTCAGATCAGAGGCAATGGCGACTGCGCAGCCGCTGTCGATCATCTTTCTGGCCGGTGCATATTCTTCCTTCAGGCAGAATGCCGTGGCAGGAAGAAGGGTGCTGATGACACTTGATTCGGCCATCTGCCGGATGCCCTCGTCGGATGCCTTTAACAGGTGGTCTGCCGAGAAACAGCCGGTTCTGGAAGCCAGTTCGGCTCCGCCGAGGGAAAACATCTCATCGGCATGGATTTTCAGCTTGAATCCCATCTCTTTTGCTTTATTTAAGTAATACTCGGAATCTTCGATGTTGAAAACACCTTTCTCACAGAAGATGTCGGCAAATTCAGCCAAATCCTCCGCTTTAACCTTCGGCATTACTTCATTGATCATCATGTCGATAAATTCACGCTCCTTGCCCTTGTACTGCGGAAGAACACTGTGCGGTCCAAGGAAGGTGGTCACAATATCGACAGGATGGATTTTATCAAGTTCTTTCATGGCGCGGAGCTGTTTTAACTCTGTTTCACAGTCCATGCCGTATCCGCTCTTGCCCTCAACGGTGGTAACGCCGAATTCCAGCATACGGTTCAGGCGCTCGCGGCCTACGGCAACGAGCTCTTCTTCCGTTGCATTCTTGGTCGGATTGATGGTAGCGTTGATTCCGCCGCCGCGCTCCATGATGGACATGTAGCTGTCGCCCTTTAAACGCCAGGTAAATTCATCGGCGCGGTAACCGCCGAATACAAAGTGGGTATGTGAGTCAACGAAGCCGGGGAGTACGGTTTTTCCCGTGGCATCGATAATTTCATATTCATCCGGATTGATCATCTTATCCAGTTCTTCCGTTGTTCCGACAGCGAAGATTTTATCATCATGGATCAGGACGCCGCCGTCCTCAATCAGGCCGATGTCGGACATTTCTTTGCCGCGTTTCGGAGCCTGTCCCTTACAGGTCACCAGCTCAGATGCGTGGCGGATATATCTCTTTGTCATATTAAACCTCTCTCATTCTCTCATGATTGCAGCAGTTTACCTACCGCGGATTTAATCAGCAGATATTTGGTAACAGTTCAGCCTTCGGCAAAACTGCAACAAATGATGCACAGAAATGGCAAAAAACGCCGTTTCGCGCCGCATAACTCGGGATTTTCGCAAAAAACAGCGAAAACACCTCGCGGAATATATCATGGCTGAACTGTTACGATATTTGTTACTACATATCTTATAGAGGCTGTTGCAGATAAACAACAGCCTCTATAGAAATGATATCGTGTCAAAAATTATTCCCGGATTATGCCGGATTTATTATTTTGCAGTTGCTTCTTTGAAAACCTTCTCAATCAGAGCGTCATCAGCGATATATGGCATTGTGATGGCATCGCTTCCTTCGAAAGTCTTGTTGTACTCGGCAACAGTTTCGATAGAATGCTCATTTCTGGCCCAGTTTCTTCTGGAAACGCCGACCATGGTATCCCACGGAATAGACTCGCGGATAATCTGGTCTGTCAGCTCGGAACCGTCAAGAACGAGACCGAAACCGCCGTTGATAGCTTTACCGATACCTGTACCGCCGCCGTTGTGGAGAGCGATTAAGCTCATGCCTCTTGCAGCGTTGCCTGCGAAGCAGTGGGTAGCCATGTCAGCCGTGAAGTTGGAACCATCGTAAATGTTGGATGTCTCACGGTATGGAGAATCGGTTCCGCCTGTATCATGGTGGTCACGTCCAAGCATAACCGGTCCGATTTCACCTTTTCTTACCATATCATTGAACTTAAGGGCGATATCGCGTCTTCCAAGGGCATCCTGATAAAGGATACGGCACTGGGTACCAACAACGAGTTTATTCTTCTCTGCGTCGCGGATCCATACCCAGTTGTCACGATCCTGGAATCTTCTGTTCGGATCGATGATGTCCATAGCTGCGTGGTCTGTCTTAACCAGATCTTCGTGTTTGCCGGATAAGCAGCACCATCTGAATGGTCCATATCCGTAGTCGAATAATTCCGGTCCTAAAATGTCTTCTACATAAGATGGGAAGATAAAGCCTTCGCTTGTATCTACGCCGTTCTTAGAGATGTCTTTGTTACCTGCATCGTATACGGCCTTCATGAATGCGTTGCCGTAATCGAAGAAGTAAGAACCTCTGGAAACCAGAGTCTGAATTAAGTGGAAATGCTTTGTCAGAGTTTCGTCTACCAGTTTGCAGAATTTCTCCTTATCATGGTCAAGCATTTCTGTTCTCTGCTCAAAGGTAAGACCCTGTGGGCAGTATCCGCCGTCGTATGGAACGTGGCAGGATGTCTGGTCGGAGAGAAGCTCAATGTGGATATTGTTGTCAACCGCATATTCCAGAAGGTCAACGATGTTGCCGTGGAATGCGATGGACATAGCTTCTTTCTTCTCCATGTATTCATGAGCCAGTTTGAAAGCTTCTTCCGGGGATTCAGCAACTAAGCTTACCCAGCCCTGGCTGTGACGTGTTTCGATTCTGGAGTAATCAACCTCGGCAACGATACCAACGCCGCCTGCGATCTCGATAGCTTTTGGCTGAGCGCCGCTCATGCCGCCGAGTCCGCTTGTTACGAATAAGTGGCCTGCCAGATCACCGTCTGCCGGAACGCCAAGGAATTTACGTCCTGCATTTAAGATGGTGTTGAATGTACCGTGAACGATACCCTGCGGTCCGATGTACATCCAGCCGCCGGCTGTCATCTGTCCGTAGGAGGAGCATCCCATAGCAGTTGCCTTTGCCCATGTCTCAGGATTGTCGCCTTCGCCGACCATCAGACCGTTGGTGATGATGACACGCGGGGACTGTTTGTGGGAATGGAACAGTCCGAGAGGATGGCCGGACATAACAACAAGGGTCTGCTCATCTGTCAGAACCTCAAGATATTTTTTAAGTAACTGATACTGCATCCAGTTCTGGCAAACCTGTCCTGTCTCGCCGTAAGTAACCAGCTCATAAGGATAAAGAGCGATCTCATGGCTTAAGTTGTTGTCGATCATAACCTGGAATGCTTTACCCTGAATACAGTTTCCTTTGTATTCGTCGATTGGTTTTCCGTGGATTTCTCCCTTTGGCATAAAACGGTATCCGTAGATACGTCCATGTGTAAGAAGCTCTTCCATAAATTCAGGAGCAAGCTGCTCATGAAGCTCTTCCGGGATATAACGGAGCGCGTTCTTTACAGCCAGTTTCTTCTCGTGATCTGATAAGGTAAGCTCTCTCATAGGAGCGCGGCGGATGCCTTCTTTAAAAACGGGATACTCCGGCAGTACCGGATCAAGTTTAATTGTCATAGCTTTTCCGATTTCACTATTGTTCATTGTTATCTCGTCCTTTCTGTGTTTCGTTTTTTTACTTTCTGAGCCTATTATAACAGGGCAGAGTCCAAAAAACGTCAATATTAATTGATAATTTTGTCCTTTATAGAAAAATTCCAGCCAATCTTCTTTGGACGCCGGAGATTTAAGTGAGAATGGGGACGCGTCCGGAACGGACCATGTCCTGTGTGGTGAGGGGGCGGGCTGAGTCTTCCGTCCCCGTGGGAGGTTGGTCGCGTAGGGGGAATCCGGCCGGAATGAATTGCTGCGGGGACCGTTTGCACTCTTTGGAGTGCGAGGCAGTGCTAAGCTCGTGAGGGACCTCGCTAAGCACCGGCGGACTCCCATGTCCCCTCCGCAAT
>Ga0129317_1000398_pt1 | contig 47046 bp, 31 predicted proteins | sample Cm1ome_FD_94430 | JGI IMG/M metagenome (GOLD analysis project Ga0129317, IMG submission 94430) | Eastern black-and-white colobus group fecal microbial communities from Wisconsin, USA - Cm1105 metagenome | ecosystem: Host-associated > Mammals > Digestive system > Large intestine > Fecal | place... | reverse complement strand
TTGGTTATCTTCAATCACCAGATACTCACGCTTATCGGTTCATTGATCAATTTTTAAAGAACAGCGCTCTTTCGAGCGACAAGATCGAGTATTTTAATGACCGATCTCGTTTTGTCAAGAGTCATTGAAAAAATATTTTCACTAACTTTTGACCCGATCTTCATTCATCGCCCGATTTTCAGGCGTCTTCGTGAAGACAGGAATGCGTATTTTAAGAAGATTTTTTACTCTGTCAAATGCATTTTTCGATTTTCCCAGGAAATATTCTCTTCATCGTTGAATTTAAAAGAGAATATTTTTTAAAGTATTCGCATCCTTCCCCAATGCCGTTAATCAATACCTTCGGACATGTAATTTCCCGCAAGCTTCGGTATCAATTGAGTACAATGTTAGGCATTGAAATTTATATTTTGGGGATTCCTTATGCTTTACCATCAATATGAAGACTTTTTGCGCCATGTTTATTTCCACGGCGTTGAAAAGTCCGACCGTACCGGTACCGGCACACGCTCGGTCTTCGGTTATCAAATGCGCTTTAACTTACAAGAAGGTTTCCCCCTCGTTACGACGAAGAAGTTACACCTTCGCTCCATCATTCATGAATTGCTCTGGTTCCTCAAGGGTGACAGCAATATTAAGTATCTTAAAGACAATGGCGTTTCCATTTGGGATGAATGGGCAGACGAAAACGGTGACTTGGGTCCGGTTTACGGTGTTCAATGGCGCAACTGGAAGGGTGCTGACGGTCAAGTCATCGACCAAATCTCTGAATTGGTGCACACCATCAAGAATAACCCCGACTCTCGTCGCATGATCGTTTCCGCTTGGAACGTTGCTGAGCTTCCTCACATGGCTTTGCCGCCTTGCCACATGATGTTCCAAACCTATGTCGCTGATGGCAAGCTTTCCGTTCAACTCTATCAACGCTCCTGCGATATCTTCTTAGGCGTCCCCTTTAATATCGCAAGTTACTCGTTGCTTACGCACATGTTGGCTCAACAATGCGACTTGGAAGTGGGCGACTTCGTTTGGACTGGCGGTGACTGCCACATCTATTCCAACCATATGGAACAAGTACAAACGCAATTGGCTCGTCAACCGCGTCAATACCCGAAACTCGTGATTAAGCGCCGTCCTGAATCCATCTTTGACTACAAGTTCGAAGACTTCGAAATCGTGGGTTACGATCCTCATCCGCATATTAAAGCTGCGGTTGCTGTTTAAGGAGAGCGTTATGACAGAACTTCACTTAATTGTTGCTCACGCTCGAAACGGTGCTATCGGTATTGACGGTAAGTTGCCTTGGTATTTACCGGAAGACCTTAAACACTTTAAACGCACGACGCTTGGCAAACCCGTCATTATGGGTCGCAAAACGTGGGAAAGCTTAGGTCGTCCTTTGCCCGGTCGCAAAAATGTTGTGATCACCCGTCAAGCTGACTATGTTGCTGAGGGCGCTTGCGTGGTTCCTACAATTGAAGCAGCACTTGAAGCGGTCAAAGATGAACCCGTTGCCTTCATTATGGGTGGCGCACAAATCTATGAGCAAACGTTGCCGTTAGTGAAGGTAGCGCACGTCACGGTCATCAATGCCGATTATGATGCTGACGCTTACTTTAAACCTTTAGATGATGAGCATTGGTTACTCGATGAAGAACAAACCTTCCCCGCTACCGATGCGCATCCCTTCAGTTTCAGTATTCGTCGTTATCTTCAAAAGTAACGAATCGCAAGATCACAAAAAAGCCACCTCAAATCGGGTGGCTTTTTTTGCAGGATGTTAAACCATTCGTTTAGCACTCTACGATGCTCACGGCCAAACCGCCGCGACTCGTTTCCTTGTACTTCATTTGAAGGTCTAAACCGGTCTTTAACATCGTGACAATCACTTTATCGAGTGACACGTAGTGTTGACCGTCACCCAACAAAGCCAAACGTGCAGAGTTAATAGCCTTTACAGCAGCCACGGCGTTGCGTTCAATACACGGGATTTGCACTTGACCGGCGACAGGGTCACACGTCATCCCCAAATGATGTTCCATCCCGATTTCAGCAGCATTTTCGACTTGTTCAGGCGTTGCACCCAAGACTTGAGCCAAACCGCCGGAAGCCATGGAACAGGCCACGCCCACTTCACCTTGGCAGCCCACTTCAGCACCTGAAATCGAAGCATTAAGCTTATAGAGGATACCGATTTGACCGGCGGTTAAGAGGAAGTCTCGAACGCCGTCAATCGTGGCACCCTCAATAAAGTACTTGTAGTAATGAAGTACGGCAGGAATGACACCTGCTGCCCCATTGGTAGGCGCCGTCACAATACGACCACCGCAAGCATTTTCTTCATTGGCGGCAAAAGCAAAAGCATTCACCCAGTCCAATACGCCCAACGGGTCATTTAATGTACGGTGTTCGTAGTCAAGGCGATCAAACATTTGCTTAGCACGACGACGAACCTTCAAGGGTCCGGGCATAATGCCTTCGGTCTTAAGACCACGTTGCACGCAATCTTTCATCGTTTCCCACAAAAGATCCAACTGCTCGTTGATTTCTTCGTCAGAACGGAAAACTCGTTCATTTTCGCGAACGATTTCGGGAATGCTCTTACCCGTTTCCTTGCACCATTGAAGCAAGTCGCTGGCGTGTTGAACCGGATACGGCACCTTGACTTCAGATGCTTCATCGGCTTTTTGCTCAATGACTTTTTCGAAGTTATTCGGATCGCTCTCAACAATAAAGCCGCCACCCGTGGAGTAGTAACGGCGAGATAACAGCACAATGCCGTGCTCATCTTGAGCAATCACGTGCATGGCATTGGTGTGGTACAAAGCGATCTTTTCGGGACTAAAAATGATGTCTCGTTCCGGATCAAATTCAATGGTCTTGCCGGAAGCAAACGTCATGCGGTGGTCTTTTTTGATGGATTCCAACACGCCGGGAGCCGTATCCAAATCAACCGTTGCTGGCAAATTGCCCATCAAACCCAATTGGAAAGCTGTGTCGGTGGCGTGGCCCACGCCCGTTGCACCGAGGCTACCCATCAAGTCAACCCAAACACGGGCGGTCTTTTGATCCAAACCCTTTTCGATTAACTCGTCAGAAAAACATTTGGCGGCACGCATAGGGCCAACCGTATGAGAAGAGGACGGGCCAATGCCCACGCGGAAAATGTCAAAAACGCTCAAAGTCATGATAGCTATCCTTTAGGCCACTTCTTCAATCGTGTAAGCCAAGGGTTCTTCGTTAATACCAACAATCCACAAAAGAGACTTCACGTCGCACGTGGCAGGCACCGTCACACAAGTAACAAGGGCTTCACCCAAAAGACCGAAACGCACGGTCTTTGCGATCATTTCCCCTTCTTCGTTACCAATCACGACGGTATCGGGTTCATCAAACCATTCGCTTGCATGATCCATGTGAGACTTAATCACAACCGTCTTCTTTTCACCCATGGCGCGAACGCGAGCTTCGGTCAATGCGCGACCGATAAAGATACGGGCTTGGTCGTTGAAGTCAACAAATTTTGCACCGTTTAAAGCATCGACCGTCACATCGGCACCCATCCAATCCATGGCGTGAGGTTCTTTAACCAACGTGCTCAACGTGTAAGCGGATACCCAATCTAATTGCTCAGCCGAAAGCGTCGCAAGGTAAGCATCTAACGCTTCAGCCTTACCTTGGAACACGATATTAAATTCCGTTTGGAAAGCCCAAACACCAGCAGCGACCTCAACGCAATGATCCGTTGACAACCCCTCAATCGCAGGAAGCTTCTTGCCATAACAAATGGCTGTTTGAACTTCAGGATCGACAAACTCCACATCAAAGGCCTTGGCCACTTGATGCATCCATGCCAACGTGTCAATGGATTGGAAGATCACGCGGAAGTGTTCATCGGAATCGGGCAAATGCACCACCGTCACAAAGTCAGTGATAAAGCCCAAAGCATTTAAGATAAAGCTTTGACGAACTTGACCGCGACGGACATTGCGCACATCAATCGTTAAGAGGCGGCGCAAAAAGGCAACGCCGTGAGCATCATTGATTTCAATGGTATAGCTCGGAGCAAACAAATCGTCTTCTTCACGATTGCAGACATAAAGACCGCAAGTTTCAGACGCTTTAAGCGCTACTTCGCCGGGATTTAAAAGTTCGTTAGTCATGGTGTTAACTGTCGGTTTAAAAAATCACAATCTTTTAATTTTAGCCTAATCACTATCGCTGCGTCATTGGGCTTTTCCAGAAATCGAATTGTCAAAAAGCAATTCGGGGATTTCCTAGCTAGCGCTTTCCCTTAGAGAATTCAGAGTAGTCGATTTCAATGTCTAGAATGATCGACTGTCGATTTAAATCCGACGTTATTTCGAAGTGATTTTCTCTTCCAGTGCGCCCGCATCGACAATTCTCACCAACCCACTTCACCAGGAAAGTATTCCCATGTTGAAAAAAACTCTTGTCGCAGCCGCTGTCTCAATGGTTGCCATGACTTCTGCTCAAGCTTGTTCCACCTTAGTGATCGGTAAGGCCGTGTCCGAAACCGGTAACATCATCGTTGCTCACAACGAAGACAACGGTGGTCGTCTCTTTAACCAACAGCATTACATGCCCGCTGCTACGCACAAAAAGGGCGAAATGATCAAGTTTGAAAAGAACGCTGCAGCCATCCCGCAAGTCGAAAAGACGTTGGGCTTTTACTGGACGCAAACCTTTGTGCCTGATGGTGCAAGCTTTGCTGACGGGTTCTTTAACGACAAGGGCGTTTGGATCGGCACGAACTGGTGCGGTGAAATCTTTGACGCTGACCGTATGGAAGTTAAAGACGGCGGTATCGGCTATGGTATCCGTCGTATCGTCGCAGAACGCGCAACGTCTGCTCGTCACGGTGTTGAAATCGCCATCGAACTCTTAAAGGAATACGGTTACTTCCACGACGGCCGTACGTACACGATCGCCGATGCTAACGAAGCTTGGCAAATCGCCATTCACCAAGGTAACTCTTGGGTTGCTCACCGCATTCAAGATAATGAAGTCGTCTACATCCCGAACGTCTTCATGATGGACAAGGTTGACTTAAAGGACAAGAAGAACTGGATTGTTGAACCCAAGCAAGTCGAACGTGCCATTAAGGATGGCCGTCATGACCCGAAGGATCAATTCTTCAATTGGCGCAAGGTTGTGGCTCCGGAAAGCATCCGTGCCGAACGCTGGAACGCCAACCGTAACCACATCGCTTGGAAGTATTTGACGGGTAAGGAAATCGCTGATCCGGAACAATATCCGTACAGCATCACGCCCTCTAAGAAGTTGGGGGTGAAGGACGCCATGGAACTTTTGCGCTTGCACGAATCCTATATCGGTCAAGACCAAGAGCTCTATCACAGCCATTCTGAAGGCGTTTGCCGTACGACGAGCCACGACTCTCACGTTTTGAATTTGACGAAGGATCCGACGTTGACCGAAGCTTGGAAGACGATCGGTCGTCCTTGCCAATCCGTCTACATCCCGTTGTATCCGTTGGCTGGCCCCGCTAAGGGCACGGCTTTCATCGATCCGGTGACCGCCACGAAGGAACACTTCGCCGGTACCCCGTCCATGTTTGACTACCGTGCAGAATTTACGCCTCACAGCGTCTTTAGCGCCGGCACCAACGCCATCGACTACTTGCGTGGTGAAGAAATCGAACGTCGTACCGACTTGATTGAAGACATGGAGGAAGACTTCATGAAGGAACGCGCTGCCGTCTCGAAGAAGGCCGCGAGCCTAAAGGGTCAAGCCCGCACGAAGTTCTTGCACGACTACAACCAAAAGTCCTATGACAAGGTCTTAAACGTCATGAAGACGGAAAACGCTCGCATGATGCCGATGGAAGTTAAGATCTTAACGAAGACCGTGAAGGCCGATACGGAAGAATTGGTGAGCTTTGCTTTGATGGGTTCCAAGGACCATGCCGTCACGAGCGCTGAAATGAATAAGACGCGCGCCGGTATGAGTGCTAACCAACGCAACTCCACCCGTAAGTTTAAGACCTTTGCTGCCGCTCAATCCATGGAATACAAGGATGTGAACAAGGACGGCATCATGGACGTGGTCTTTACCTTTAAGGCTAACGAAGTAAGCCAAGGTGCTGTTCCGGGCGCTCTCATGGACTTGTGGCTCTACACGCAAGTCAATGGTCATCGCGTGATCGGCTACGACTTGGTTCCGGTGGAAACCTCCAAGGTCAAGGCTCAAACGTCTCGTGACGGTAAGCACTTACTTTAATTGAAAGTCATTGACCGTAAAGCTCTTAAACTTTGCGGTCTGACCCACTTAAGCCCATCAGAAGCGGTTCTTAACCGATGATTGATGGGCTTTCTTTTGTCTTCGATTTAAGTAATTCTCAATGATATCCATTCCCCATTATTGATAAAATAATTAGATTAACTTGAGAGATTTTTATGCTTAGCGAAGACTTATTAATTCATTGCACTGCCCAAGAAACGCGTGTGGCCATCATGGTTGACGGTGTGCTGCAAGATTTGCACATTGAACGTCGCGCACAACGTGGTCTTGTGGGTAACGTCTATAAGGGCAAAGTCATCCGTGTGTTGCCCGGCATGCAATCAGCTTTTGTCGATGTGGGCTTGCAACGCTCGGCTTTTTTGCACATTCATGACATTTTCACAGCCCGCAAAGAAGACGGTAGCTACACCCCGATTGAATACATCTTGCACGAAGGCGACTCCGTTATGGTGCAAGTGGCCAAGGACCCTATCGGCACCAAAGGTGCGCGTTTGACGACCACCATTTCTTTGGCAGGACACAAACTTGTGTTATTGCCCAAAGAACCGCACGTGGGTGTGAGTCAACGCATTGAAGATGAAGTCGAACGCGATCGATTAAAAGAACTCATCTTGTCCGTGAAGACCGAAGACAATAACTTCGGCTACATTGTCAGAACCTGTGCTGAAGGGGCCACTGCCGAAGAATTCATCGCTGACATGAAATATTTGTCTCGTCTTTGGGCCCAGATTGAAGAAAAGGCTTCTCGAAGCCCTGCCCCCTCTTTGCTTTACCAAGATCTTTACTTGGAAGAGCGTGCCCTTCGTGACATGGTGACGGAAAACACGTCTCACGTGCTTATTCATGCGTGGGATAACAACATTGACCGCCTTCAACACTTCGCCAATATCTTTGTGCCCACCGCCGAAGATAAGATCATGCTCTATACGGGTGAGATTCCGCTTTTTGAGCAATACGGAATTGAAGCAGAGATTGAACAAGCCTTGGCGCGCCGCGTTGATTTGAAGTCCGGTGGCTATTTGGTCTTTGACCAAACCGAAGCCATGACAACGATTGACGTCAATACCGGTGGCTTTGTCGGCAAGCGCGACTTTAGCGATACCGTTTTTAAAACAAACTTGGAAGCGGCTCGCGCCATTGCCCGTCAACTTCGTTTGCGAAATTTGGGCGGCATCATCATTATCGACTTCATTGACATGGAGCGTGACGCCCATCGTCAAGCCGTTTTAGCCGAACTTCAAAAGGCAATGGCAGGAGATCGCGTGCACTGCACGATGAGTGACTTCACAGAGCTTGGCCTTATTGAAATGACACGCAAGCGCACGCGTGATTCGTTAGCTCACATTCTTTGCGAACCTTGCCCCTTGTGTGGCGGTCGCGGGGAAATTAAGACAGGTCGCACAATGTGCTACGAAATTCTTCGTGAAATCTTGCGTGAATGGCGTCAATATCCGGAAATCAAAGAATTTTCCATCATTGCCAGCCAATCCGTCATCGACCTTTTCTTAGAAGATGAAGCGCCTGCGCTGGATCTTTTGCAAGACTTTATCCAATGCCCCGTATCGCTTCAAGTGGAGTCCATCTACGGGCCTGAGCAATACGACATTACGTTTAACTAATCAGACGCATTAACGAAAAGACCTAGAATGTTTGAAGTTCTAGGTCTTTTTCGTTGAAGATCAGTTCTCTTCTTTTTCAACGAGCTTCGAAATCGATTTTGGGAACTCGATCGTGACGATCACACCACGTCCCACATTGGGTTCAGCCCAAACTCGACCGGCATGGCGTTCTGCCAAAGAGCTCACAATACTTAACCCTAAGCCTAAACCGTGAGCCTTCGTGGTCTCTAAGTGCGTGAAGAACTCATCGGTGAATTCCTTCGTTACGAGCTTTGCGTTATCAATCACACGAATCCACCACGTATCATCATGATCTTCAATGCGAACACGAATGAGGCATTCCCCTTCAACGTAACGCGCAGGATGAACTTCTGCGAAAGCATCGGCCGAGTTCTTTAAGAGGTTAATCAAAGCGAGTTCAACTTCCCAGTCATCGACTTCAACCCATGCTTCACGTTCCCCTTCAATACGAACCGGTACTTGACTGCGACCGGACTTCTTAAAGGTTTCCACACTCATATTGACGATATCGCGAAGGTTATGGTCTTCACGTTTAACATCGTGGGACTTCACGTAACTGCGAACGTGATCAACGATATCGGCGGCACGATCATTGTGGTATTCAATCTCTTTGAGAATCTTCACGATGGTTTCTTCATCGGCTTGATGGCGTTCAATGCGACGCAAAAGACCTCGAGTGTAATTGGAAATCGTTCCCAACGGTTGCTTTAATTCGTGAGCAATCATGCTTGACATCTGCCCCACAATCCCCGTGCGCTCCAGTCGGGCAATGTATTCGTTGGTTTGCTCTTGCTGTTTAGCCAACGCCTCTTTTTCCGTTAAGGTCTTTTGAAGAGCACGAGTTCGGCTTGCCACCTCAACGGAAATGATGAGGTTATAAAAGAGCCCTGCCACCAACAAGAAAATCCCCATAATGAAAACCATCCGATTTTCTTGGAAAATGCGGTTTACCGTCGAATACGTAATATCGCTATAGGGACCCAACTTTAATCGATAGAGCATGTCATAGAGCGAGCGCGGATTATCGGGCAAACTCCACGTCACACCGTCATGCAAGCGCATGCCCACCACGATGTTATTCATGGAGAGCACCATATTGGCATTGGTGTCTTTTTGATAACTTAAAACAATGCTCGAGAACGTTTGCGTGGAATGCTGACAAGCCAATTCATCCACGGGTTGAGGGTTAATCACACGGAAGTCACTTAAGTGCGCCAAATTTTTTGCCATGTAGTACTCAATTTGGCAGGCCGGCACAATCCCCACATCGGTATAACCGTACTTCACGTCATTTAACACTTCTAAGGGGCTCTTAGAAGAGGCAAAAGTCGCGGACTCAAACAACATTTGGAACGGATAATCCATTTTGGCAAAGGGGTCTTGTGCTGCCAAATAGCCCGCAAAAGAGGTCTTTGCCACCCCTTCAATTTTCACGCCCGTATGAGCAATATCGTTTAAGGTATAGAGTTTGTCATTGTCATGGCGCACAACAATCGTGGAAGCCATGGAGTGACCGGGCGAAGAGGCCTGCGGGCGCCAAAGCATGGACATGGGCTTCACACGATCTTCAAACAAAAGATTGGCATAAAAGTCAGGGCCACTGATTAAGAAGTCAATCAAACCGTCTTGAAGCAAATCTTCAATCGTTAATCGATCCAAGTGCTTAAGCACCAAAAACTTACCTTCAGCATTAAAGGCTTCATTAATGGCATCAAAGGTCGGCGCAATGAAGTTATCAATGAGGTATGGCTCAATATGATTGTCAATTGCGACAACCACTTGATTGCTGTCTTCACGCGGTTGATTAATTAAACGCTCAACCGGCGTGGTCAGTGTTTGACGAAGAATGGAGCTATGGTCATCAATCACAAGTGACTCGACCCCAAGGGCCGACAGAAAGATGACTACCATCGCAACGGCAGTGATGATTAAACGACGTAACATAAAAAGACTACGATATTTTTGTATTCGGTTGAACAATCTTAACAACTGTCACTAGAATTAGAAACAACAATTTTGAGACAAGCTAGACGAGATGGCCTATTTATCCTTGCTGGATACGATCCCTGAGACCCTATCCAAGAAAACACTTTTGGCTGATGTGATGAGTGCAGAATTTGCACTCAACGCGGTGCGTTGCCAAATTTTAAACTTAGGTGACCTCGCTAAAGCATTGAAAACAGAGGACAATAACGGGCTCTCGCTATCAAAAGAAGAAAAAGCTGCCTACATCGACTGGCTCACCCAACATGGACTTTTTAGTCACCGTGGCAGAAAACCCAAATCCCAAACCGATAAAAATAAAGAGTTGCCTCCCCCTAACCCCAGAATTGTTCCTCTGGAGCGCATTGAGTTAGGCGTGGGTCTTGACGGCAAAACCGGTACCAACCGTGCAGCTGATCATTTAAGAAGCTTAGAGGCCACCGATGACCTCTCGGCACTTAAGGCATGGCTCGCAGCACGCGCCAACAACACCAACACGTTGGGTGTTTATCGCAAAGAAGCCGAGCGATTTTTATTGTGGTGCACGGTTGAAAAGGACATTGCGTTAAGTTCGGTGGGATTAGAAGAAGCCTCGGGCTACTTGAGATGGCTTGAGCAACTCGGTCGATTAAACGATGACGAATGGGCAAAGCGCTGGCATTGCCCTCAAAGCGATTGGATTGGTCCTAAGAATTTAACGCGTGACAATCCCCAATGGCGTCCCTTTAATGCGGCGCTCTCTCAAGGGTCACGCAAGCTCTCAATGACGGTTATTCGTCAACTCTTTAACTTTTTAAAGAAAACGGGCTACATCATCTATAACCCCTTTGATCAGATTTCAGGGAAAGTCCCCTTCTTGGAAGGCGAAGGAGCACCTAAAGAGTACGCAGATCGCTCCTTTACGCCCGATCAATGGTTGCTCGTCAATCGCTTTTTTGAAGCGCAAGAAGACGATGAACGTCATGCGCGTCTTGCTGTCATCATGATGCTGGGCAAAGGGCTTGGCCTCCGTGCCTCTGAAATGCTACAGGCCCGCGCCTCTTGGATTGTGGAGCGACGCATTGACAATGAAACGATCACCGTCATTGAAGTGTTAGGTAAGGGCGATAAGATCCGACGTTTGCCGTTGCAAAAAGAGCAATTGGCGCTTATTAACCATTACCTTTATTGGCGCAATTTACCGGGCATCGGTCTTTGTCCGGCCGATACGCCCCTCTTGGCTTCGTTAGGTCGAGGCCGCAAAACGGTCTTAAAAGAAGGTCAGGCGCGCGTGACGGCCTTGAGCCGCTCGGGGCTTTATCGTACGCTTTTAGACTTTTTTGAAGATTGCGCAAGAGACATTCAAGGCGAGCACCCGATGGATGCCGCCAAATTCAGAGCGAGTTCCACGCACTGGTTGCGCCACACGTTTGCCACAAGCGCCTTAAAAATCATGCCCGTCAATGTCGTTCAAAACGCCATGGGCCATGCCTCGGTTGGCACGACGAGTCGCTATTTAACACCAGAAGAAAGTGAAGTCGCCAAAGCCATGAAAAAAATGCAGCCTTACTAGACTGCATTTGGAAATTATTCAAAAAATTGATTGTTCATCACTTTTCGATAATTTAAAAGGCACTGCTCCACCACGAGTTGCGCATTTAAAGGGTGAGTAACCACGCGCTTGATTTGCTTTAACGAGTCACTCCACTTAAAGAGCTTCTCAATATCTACATTCTCGACCAATCGCGTCATTTGTTTTTCAAGTGTCGGATAGTAGTGCGCAGGCATCCCGCTTTTAACGGCGCACAAATCATAAGCCCAACGTTCTAACACGGGCAAAACAGAGGAAACCGGCAAAGCCACTCGCCCTTCCTTCACCGCCAACTGGGTCAAGTCCATGTTCACGCCGTCTTGTAAGGTCTTTAAAAGCACCTTGCGAGATTCCGGAGAAATGGTAGCAAGCGTTAAAAGCTGATCACGCGTTTTGGCATCGATATTTTCCGTTTCTCGAATGCGTTCTTCTTGCGTCACAAGGTAAGGACGGTCACCGGCTCGAATCAGGGCTTCCTCAGCGTCACCAATCCCCTCTTCTTTTAACCATTGAAGGGCTTCTTCGTGAGTCGGAGCCTTGGCACGCAGTAAGCGGCAACGCGAGCGAATCGTGGGTAAAACGCGATCCAAGTCATTGGCTACCAACAAAAACGTTGTGCGTGCAGGCGGCTCTTCTAAGCTTTTTAAGAAGGTCGCTGCAGCATCGGCTCGAATGGCATCGGCCGGATACACAACGATAATGCGTCGGCCGTTTTCGATGTGAGGCGCCAAATTTAAGAAGTCGGCCAATTCTCGCGGTTGGTGAATCAAGATTTCGCGATAAACCTTACGGTCTTTCGTGGCATTGGACGGTGGCTCAAAGGGCACATCGTGCGTGATGGCTTCCACTTCACTGAAAACATAACGAAGGTCAGGGTGCGTTTTGGCAAGCGCCATACGACACCCCTTACACTCTCCGCAAGGCTCTCCGTCAGCATTAGGGTGCTCACAGAATAGGCTTTGCGCAAAGCGAATCACCAACTCGATCTTACCGATCCCTTTCGGGCCGTAGATCAACAGACCGTTCGGAAGATTCTCACGAGCCTCTGCGAGCGCTTCCGATAAGTCACTTAGCCAAGGACAAGTCTTTAACCCCATGTTGAGAAAAGCTCCGAGAGTTCTTTAGAAATCACTTCACGATCACGATCGGTATTGACGATCAAAAAGCGTTCCGGATTTTGGCGAGCGCGCGTCAAGTAAGCGTTACGAACACGCGTGAAAAAGTCCAAGTTTTCTTTTTCAAAGCGATCCAATTGACGAGCAGCGGCCAAGCGTTGTGCAGCCACTTCCGGTGCCACGTCAAATAAAATCGTGCAATCGGGTTGCAAATCGCCGTGCGTCCAAGCTTCTAAGGCTTCGACTTTTTCAGCGGGGAACCCACGGCCGCCCACTTGATAAGCATAGGTTGCATCAGTGAAACGATCGCTTAATACCCAAGCGCCACGCTCAAGCGCCGGTCGAATCACTTTAGCTAAGTGTTCGGCACGAGCGGCAAAAAAGAGCAACGTTTCGGTGGACGGATCCATGGAAACGGACAAAAGCTGTTGACGGATCGTTTCCGATAAGGGCGTACCGCCCGGCTCTCTCGTACGAATCACTTCAATGCCACGGGCACGAAGGGTGTTTTCGATCACATCAACCTGCGTGCTTTTGCCGGCACCGTCGATGCCTTCGATCGTAATAAAACGTCCCTTCATGATCATTGTCCTTTTTTGCGAATGTAAAGATCAACCGCACGGTTATGTTCTTCTAGCGTGCGACTGGGCACTAAATCACCGTTGTCTTTATTGATGAAATAGAGGTAATTGGTTTTAGCCGGGTGCAACGCTGCATGAATACTTTCACGCGTCGGGTTTCCGATGGGCGTGGGCGGCAAACCGATAAATCGATACGTATTGTAGGGCGTTTCGCGTGTGAGGTGTTGTTTGCGCAATCGTCCTTCAAACTCTTCCCCTTCCCCGTACATCACCGTGGGATCGGTTTGAAGCGGCATGCGGATGCGAAGACGATTGGTAAAGATCCCCGAAACAATCAATCGATCTTGAGGGCGACCGACTTCACGCTCAATGATGCTTGCCAAAATCAAGGCTTCATAGGGCGTGTTCACAGCGCAATCGGGCGAGCGTTGTTCCCACTCAAGTCCCAAAATCGTCTTTTGACGCGTGTAGGCCTTTTTCAAAACCGTGAGATCACTGACGCCGGCTCGGAAGTGGTAGGTATCGGGTGCAAAAAGCCCTTCGAGATGATCCTCTGTTGCGCCGATCGACATCATGATTTCATCAACCGTCATTTGCGCCGAGTCATGCTTAATGTTCTCAATGGCGTTAAGCGTTCGACGCATATCCCACTGGGTCGCACCATCGGCTAAGCGCCAAGCCAACATTAACACATCCCCATCGGCAATGCGCTGAGTAATCGACATCACGGTATCGTCTTCGGTGATGCTATAGAGCCCTGCGTGCAAATTGCGATCAGCCCCCGTTAATTGAAGCGCCACTTTAAAAAAGAAGGGAGAAACGTCTACACCGGCTTTTTCCAAAACAGCAGGAATGCCAACACCGGGCGTGCCTTGCGGAATATCAACAATCACTTGTCCCTTGTCGTTAAGAACTTTAGCGTCGATGTCAATATCGTTAATGAAATAAAAAGCTGACAACATCATGACGGCACCGGCTAAGCTACCGGCAACACCACCGCCGACCCACGATTTCAAATAAGGAATGTCCATAGTGAACAAAAGAGACTACACAAAAAACGATAATCCTCCATAATATCAGCTGAATTCGATTTTTTGAAATGGCTTACCTATGCATGCACAAAATTTTGGCACTTGGTCAACGGACTCCCTTCAATTAAAACGCACGGCCGCTTGGTTGCCGGAACTTTGCGTCGTTGAAGTCACGGGTAAAGACGCCGTTGATTTTGTTCACGGACAATTAACCAATAGCATCAAAAATATTGGTTCATCCTTCCGTTTAGCTGCCTACTGCCAACCTCAAGGCCGTATCTTAAGCTTGATGCGTATCTTTAAGCATAACGATGCGCTTTTCTTAGTCATGGCTCAAGACCTTCTTGAAGGCTTTATGAAGCGCTTCTCGATGTTCATTTTGCGAAGCGACGTAACGCTTCGTGTTGCTGATGAAATGGCGGTTGCCGGCGTTATCGACACTGAAATGGCCCTTCCCGCCATGGACGAAGTCCGTCTTGAAGGCAATGTCACTGTCGCTCGTGTCGCAGACGCCGATGGTCATCAACGCGCCATGCTTGTGGGTGAAAAAAGCGCCATTGACGCACTCGTTCATCCCGATGATGACGCCGGTCTTTGGTTTGCAAGTGATGTGATGGCAGGCCTTCCCTGGGTAGGACTTTCGACCAAAGAAGCGTTTATCCCTCAATGGATTAACTTGGATTTAGTGGGCGGTGTGGTCTTTAATAAAGGTTGCTATCCCGGCCAAGAGGTGATTTCTCGTGTTCAACACATCGGCACCACACCTCGCCGTATGTATCGTGCAAAGATTGAAAAGGCGGTGACATTAAAGCCCAATGAAGACATCTTTGTGGATGCCTTGCCTGCCGGTAACGTTGTGATGAGCGTCACGAGCGCCGATCAAACGATCGCTTTGGTGGAAATCACTAAAGAGGCTGCTACTACGGGTTCTGTCCAAATCCAAGGCGAAACCTTCTCGGTTGCCGAATAAAATCATTCGCAAGACGCCAAAAACCACTTCAAGTTGATTTTGAAGTGGTTTTTGACTGTTAAGCCCTAATACTTTAACGGTTAGAGATCGAACCCATCATCCTTTTTGTTGGACTCATCGTCTGACTCTACTTCATCTTCTTTCTCATCCTCATCATCGTCTTCGTCATCTTCATCATCGAGGTCAAACTCATCATCCTCGTCTTCATCGTCATCGATTAAGTAATCGTCAAGATCATCATCGTCATCAAGACAACCGTTCGAGTCATCCACATCCAAGGGATTCGTGTCGATGCCAAAAACCGTGTCGTAGGCAGCAAGATTGAAGCTATCCAAGCGCTCAAGGTTGAGAAGTCGAACAAGTTCATCAATCTCCCAAATGTCTTTTTTGCTTGAGCGCACCAACTTGTCAATGAAGCACGCATTGGCATTAACAAAAAGCGATTTGAGCTCTCGGTAGGCTTCGTTGTGGGTCATTTTCATCAAATTGATACGAATGTCAGAGTGCACGGCCTCAGGCGCCTCATCCCCAGTACACATCCAGATAATGACGCCTTGGTGCCCCAACCATTCGTCGTTTGCCACTTCCCAAACTCGACGTCCCCATGTATCTGGGTGCGTAGTATCAATGACAACAATGTCATTCAAGGCTAACCCCATTTTGAGTTGGTCAGAGTCCACGTTCACCGCCACTTGAAGGGCCTTCATATCATCGACCAAATTTTCGACTATCACACGGATGCCGGAGGGCGAAAAACCGTGAACCAAAATTTGCAAAGGACGATGAGCCATTGCATTGGCAAGGTACTTTTTAATTAAACCCGCCGTCACTTCAACGTCCACTTGATTAGCACTCGGAACACCGATCCAACGATCTTCGTCCTTAACGAAAGGACGACCAAAAGCACTGTTAGACATAACCTTTTTCTCCTCTAGATTGGCTTTTCTCTATAGGATTATTATCGCAATGAGTCCGTCATTTCTTGACGCAACTAGAATTTTTAAAGGAGAAAAAATCTACAAAGAAAAGCTCCCAAAAGTCGTTTGGCCTTTGGGAGCGATGAAGGAAGTTTAAAGCCTTAGAAGTTAAGGCGAAGTAAGAGCTTGGCGTTATGGTCTTCTTTGCCGTTTGCCCCTAAGATGGCACCGTAATGAACACCTACGGTTGTCATCCCCTTTTGCGCTTGAAGACCTAAAGAGGCTTGCGTAAAGTGATTACCCATCACGTCCCCCGTGACACGGTTAGCGATACCGGCTGCGTCGGTCACAAGAACCGATTGCTCCTTGTCACCCGTCTGGGCAACGAAAGTCACATCGGCTTGCGGGCGAACGGTCCAACCGTTATCCAACGTGCGATCCATGCGAAGCGCCACCCCGACCGGGAACTGAACGACGGTCGACGCGTCCGTCTCGTTCTTAAAGCCCGTTTTGCCATCAAGCTTTGTGCTAAAGGTTTCATCATCGGCATACACCACTCGAACACCCGCGTGAGGGATAAGATTGACACTTTGCGTCATCTTCATCGTGCTCTCGGCTCGGATGCCGGCCGTAAAGAGGTTCGTATCGATATCAGCCTTCGCCTTTTTAATCTCACCAAAGGGCAAACCCATCGTTGCTTCCGATTCGCTTCTCAAGTAGCTCATTGAGCCCACGAGGTTAAAGAGTGAACTCGGACTATAAGCCACGTAGCCGTGGACGCCCATCGTGCGATAGTCGTTTTGGCTTTTAAGCAAATTGCCCTTGGAGTCAGCGTCACCCTTTTGGTAACTCACGGCACCGCCGAAAATCATCGTGTTATTGGCAAGAAGCTTGTCATAGCCCATCACAAAGCCCGTGCTTGAGGCATCCAAACCAATTAAAGCGTTACCCGAAACCTTGTAGCCATCAACCTTTTGTTCGCTGTGCAAAAAATCCACCCAAAGGCCATGACCTTTTTCGAGCTCTTGAGCGTGCGTCATCAGACCATCGCTATTAAACACCTCACCCATCATGGAGACTCGGTTTTCAACGGCGTTCGTGACGGTATTTAAGTCATTAAAGGCTAAAGCCAAAGCGTTGGATGCCAACCCCATTTCTGCAACCGAATTAATGACCTTCGTCTTCTCGGCAACATCATGGTCGGTGTCCGTTAAAACACTGTTAACGAAAATGCTATCGGCCGTTTGACGATTGGGATCATTGATGATGCCATTGACGATGTCAGTAATCACAATGTTGGGATAGAGATTCGAAATGCTCTCTAACCTTACATTGACCCAAAGACTGTCATCGGTTTGATGCATGGACAAAAGCCATTCCAAGCCCGAACCGTTTTGTGGCAAGGCGTAGAGATTGCTATCCGACCAACCACCGGCCCAAACGCCGTCTTGGATGTTCCCCGTCACATCGAAATGATCCGTGATGACATAGTCACCCGCTTTTTCAATGTTGCCAAGCACCAACTTTGCACCATCTTCGATCCTAATCGAGGCTCCATTAGTAGTCGTCGTAAAGGCGGGAGCGGTCCCTAACGAACTGGCATCCACCGAGGTCGTTGAATCGGCGCCAAAAAAGAGATTTCCCTTTTGAGTAGGAACGTATTGCGCCTGAGATCCAACACTCAACGACCCGTTTTCACCAACAGTCACGGTTTGACCAACCGTCACACGAGCCGGATGCAAGGGAAGGGCTTCCAGTCCCAATGAAGGACCCAAGTCCTTGTCCGCCCCCAACGCAAGATGGCCGTTACCTTGAATTCGAGCTTCAGCATTAAGGGTCGTTGCGCCCAACACTTCCAAGTGAGCCATATTGTCGTCAGCCAACTCATCGATGTTACCAATGCTGATACGTCCCGCATTAAACGTGCCACGATCCGCTTTTAACGTCCCCTTCGTAACAATCATCTCGCCATCGAATGCAAGCTCACCCACATGGGTTAAACCGTCTGCAACCGTCACAAAACCCCTTTCTTTGACCGATAAACGATCCACTTGAACGCTACCGTCAGAGAAAAGTTGGCCGTCATCAGCTAAGGTCATGGAACGCGCCTTGAGCGTACCTGTGTTATGGAGGTAGCTCTGTGCGGTCTCGCCGCCTTTGACTTCAATATCGCCATCAACCGTCATACGTCCATCCTGATTAGTGACAGGGCCTTGCACTAAAACCTTGCCGTTACCAATCAGCTCGCCGTCAGTCATGTTGTTGAATTCATCAATTCGCAACACACCTTCAGACAAAATTCGGCCTTCATTGACGCCTTGAAGAGCTACGTCTTCATGGGTTTGAAGTTCTGCACCGGTATGGTTCATGAGGTTAGTGATTTGACCGCGATTGATCAGGGCAAAGCCACCGTTTGTCAGTGATTTGAACTCACCTTCACCTTCAATCGCCATTTGACCGTTATTAATCACGCGACCGACACTTGTTGCGTTTTGCACCAGTAACGTCCCGTTGACTTCATTTTCAACGATGGCATCTTTACTAACCTTCAAATGATCAACAACACTTGATGCACGGTTATCTAACATGCCGTCAACCGTCATTAAAGTCGCCATCAATTCGCCATCATTTAAAAGCGTGCCTTTATCGAGGCGGCCTGTACCGTAAGAGCTTTCACCCGCAATCGTTAAGTCATCGGCTTCTAAGCGAGCGTTAGCAGCATTAACCGAACCGCCATTGCGCATCGTCAGCATCTGAGCTGACACCGTACCGTTATTTTTAAAAACGTTGACTTCACCCGTTTGAATCTTCATGTCGCCATCGTTCATGATTTCAGCGCTGCCACTGCCCTTTTGGGTTTGAAGACTTTCAATCGTGACTTCACCCTTATTCGTCAATACGCCGTTTCCTACCATCGTCAATTTTCCAACAGCTAAGGCTGCCGTATCTTTTTCAATGGATACACGATCGGCATTGGTCAGGTTTCTGATATGAAAACCACCGTTTCGAACTTGAAGCTCACCTTTAAGACGGTGTTGCGGGTTTTCCGGGCTCATGCCCACGAAAACATCGTTTAAACGACCAATCGTGAAGGGTTCGCCCTTTTGATCACCCAAAATAAGGCGAGACGGAACGTCAGAGGCTTGATGCAAACCGCCCACCCAAACCGTACCGTTATCGGTTAACTCGTCGTACTCTTGGGTACCCAATAAAGTCACGGCGTTGGAATTGTTGATAAAAACGCCCCCTTGAACACCCGTGACATTGGTCACCGGCGTCAATTGAGAGATGACGGTCGACTTTTTACCACTCAAAGGGCGAGCGCCCGATTCGAGGGTTCCGACCACCAAAACGTCAGAGCCTTCATTGTGGTAACTCTCAGCATTGGCGGAGGTAGCCAATGAAAGCGTTGCAAAAGGCAACAAGGCGATCACGGTCGAAAGCACCGTGCGCTTAAAAGTCGTATGCGTTTTCACAGAACGTTCTGTGACGTTGACTCGAGATGAGGATTGATTTTGGGAGGTACTCGCTTTAGCTTCGCTCACGACAACTAACGAACGACGAACCGGGCTCCAAAGGGTCTTGTAGATTTTGTTCATTTGATTGACTCTCAAAAGGATGTGTAAGGGATCTTGTTATTTTTTAGTTCTTTAAAGAGTTCGGAGCTTTCCTTTACAGGGCGGCTAGAGGGTCTTTTAAAACTTTGATTTTCAAGATTTTTTACGGTTGTTAAAATTCTTTTGTCCAGTCATCATACGCACAAGATTTTTTACTCGTTGACTTCAAAAGCAACCACTTGTTACGGTTTTCATTTTTCTGAGAAAAGCTATAGTTTGGGTCGATGGGTGCGATCGTGTGAGGCTATCTCTGTTACATATGCCTTTTAATTTTAGGGATTACCCTGAGACACTTTTTGATGACTTTTCTTAAGAGTTTTCTGAGTCACTTTGAGTGAGCTTTTGTTCAATTTTATTTCTATTAAAGTGTACGTTCTGTCTGTACCCCCCGTTAATCACCCCCTAGGGGGGATGAGGGTTTTAGTTCTATTGATCTAGGGCTCTTTTTCTTAACACCCATGCCGATGACCGATTCTTAAGGACTGAGAGAAAACTAAAAATTGATTGTCTGAGAAAAAGCCAAGAAGTTGTAACTGTTTTTTGGGAATAATTTTCGTTATCGATTAGCTTACAATCGCTAACATGTCATTTCGAGGAAACGTTGGATTTTGTCCCAGAAAGCCAAAAACCCACCGAAGTGGGTTTTTGACTGCTAGTGAAATGTGAATTTAAAGCGTTTTAGAAGCGCCAAACTGCGTTCACATTGGCCGAAGCGGACGTGCCCTTACCAGAGCCTTCGAGACCGGCATTAAAGCCAACCGCAAAGTTCTTCTTAAAGACTTGTGCGCCGACAGATGCGCCATAAGAGACGTCATCCATCACTTCGACCTTGCCCTTATCCACTGCGTTGTAGCCATGGAAGTTAGAGCGAACCGTAGCTTCCGTATCGCCAAAGCGCGGCGTTGCAGAGACGTCAGCCATCACACGAGAATTCCAACCGGTCTTAGCATCCGTTTGGCTCTTGGCAAAGGCCACACCAACGGGCACAGAGAACGTGTTCATGGTTTCAACCTTCGTATCGATGGCACCCACGCCACCGATCTTCATCGTGTAGCTGTCGCTCTTCACACGGTCATATTGAACGGCGATGTGAGGAATGATGTCAACGTACGGCGTTTGAATCAAGTGTTCAACGCGAGCCGCTAACGTCACCGTTTTCGTATCCATGCTGGCCTTGATGCCCGTATCAATGGTTTCCGGTAAACCGGCCTTTTCCACATCCGTCAATTCATTCCAAGCGGTAGAGTAAATGTTCTTGAAGGATTCACTCATTTCCCAAGGCATATTAGCCGTCAGATCATTGTCACCGCGAGCATAAGAAGCCGTGGTCTTCAAGGAGAAGTTACCCGGACAGGCGTAACCGGCCCAAGCACTCACACCATAACTCTTAGACTTGTTCGTAATGTCGATCGTCGACTTGTCAGAATCCGTTTGACCATCAATGTAGTTAACGACAGCACCCACGGTCCAAGCGTTGTCTAACGTGATGTCTTGACCCAAAACGATACCGCGCAAGTTGGTCTTATTACCGTACTCACCTGCACCATTCGAGAGACCACGCGTTTGGTCGTGGCGATAAAGAGCATCAACCCACAAGTCACCGGCACCGGCTACGTGCGTATCCAAGGGATTCACACCCACGGTTGTCGTGTAAGAGTAGTGGCGATCCAAGGATTGAGAAACCATCGAAGACATACCCATGGCACCGGCTTGAACACCACCGGAAGTGGCAAACGAAGCGAAGGTGTTAGCCAAATCCGAGATTAAGCCCGTATCAGAGGCACCGTAGTCCATAATGGAACCAACTAAGATGCTACCAACGGACGGGATCTTGGCGGGCTCAGGACTGATCAAGCCAATCCCCGTTCCTTGATCGAAACCACCACGGTCATTCTTATTACCTAAAATTTCACCAAAGCCATTGGACGGAATGATGTTAGGTAAGGTTTCCGTAACGGTCTTCACTTCCTTAAGTTGATAACTTAAGTTGCCTTGTTCATCGGTCACAACTTCCCACTTCGTAAAGATATTGTCAGCACCAACTTCTTGACCATTGTATTGAGACCAATTTCCATAATCCTTTGTCACCAAAACCTTTGCATCGGCATCAATGCCGGCAAAATTGCTAACCAAATAGAAGCCAACATCTGAATTCAATGAAAGCGTCGGATTAGCAACAGTGCCACCATCAACTAGAGCATCTGTATTATTAAGCTGTTCGGCTTTTGCTAGAACCATCAGTGGACCATCACTTACAATTTCTCCGACTTGAAGAGGAGCTCCATTCGAGAAGGAAAGAATGCTCGTCTTGGCATTGCCATTTTGAGCAAAGGCCTTAAGGGCGGTGGTTGTTTCTTCAAGTCCAGGTTGATTTCCAACAGCCAACCAACCACCTTGTCTTAAGGTAATGGTGCTATTAGCGCCAGCAATATTATCTCCAAACTCGATCGTAGAAAAGCCTTCTGCAGCAGAGAGATCTGATGCCTTTGAAGAAAGGTTCCAAGCCAGACTATCAGAATTATTGTTGGTCGCAAAGGTTGCTTTACCACCAACAAATTCATTACCCAAATCTAAATTAACGGTGTTACCTGATATCTTCCATTGATCAGTCACATTGAGAGAAGTGAGATCGGTAAAACTTGCATCGCCAGCAAGGTCTAAGGTTTTAATATTCAAGCTTTGTAAACCAGAGACACCGGAAACGCTCAAGTTGCCACCACTAGTCAAGGAAGCCAATTTAGTATCGGCAGCATAGACAGAAAGTTTCTTAGCGGAAGCTCCTCCAAAGTTAAGACTTAAGTTTTCAGAAGCCTCTCCTAAATGCAATTGGGATTGTTTAGTATCGCTGCTAATTGAAAGTACATTGTCAACATTAGCACTAACACTACTCAGATAAATTTGATCGACATCTTCAAAAATGACCGAAGAGTTTTCAAAGGTAAAATTCAAGGTCGTAATTTCTGCACTTGAACCGTTCGAAATTTTGAATATTGCCACCTCAGGATTATCAGTAGCAATATCTACCTTTTCAATGAAAAACTGATTGAAATTATCGACACTGAAATTTGAAGAAACTTTCGACGTCCCTTGATTTAAAGTCGTAGTTATAAAAAAGTTTTTCCCATTAGCATCAATATCAACATCAGCTCCTTTCAAAAACATACTCCCAATTGTGTGGGTCTCAAAAGAATCGCTCAATTTGAAATAATTTGCCGAAGAGTGAGCGTGACCATCGCCATAAATGTTAAGTACACTTTGCTTACTGCCATTCAAGGTAAGTAATGCACGATTGGTATCACTTCCAATTGTTTGAGTATCGAATAACGAAATACTCCCACCGTCTTGAACAACAAAGTCAACAGGCTCTCCAGTAAAGTTGATGCCATCAAAATTATTGAGTTGAATCGAGCTTCCATTACCATACGCAACAATTTTTCCCGCAAACTGTCTATGATCGCCATCGGTTCCCGTCAAGTTCAGCCTACCACCATTTAACGCAATAAGATTACCAATAGTCCCGTTCACATTTGAGGCATTAGATACCCAATGGAGTTTTTCAATATCAAGCTTACCGCCATCAATAGTAAAACTATTGATACCACTACGAAGAACTAGAGGATTAATGGTAAATATTTGATCCGCCCTACCGATAAATGTAGATTGACTAGTCCCATTTTGACCAACATCAATTCTGAACGAATCTGCATCAAAAACAGAAGTACTTGTTGCCTCAGACGCATCCAAAGTTAAGGTTGAGGTTCCGGCTAAGGATACAACAAAACTACCCAATTCCAACGTTGAATTTCCCTGTAATTTTAGATGAATATCTGTATCTCCAACGTTATTTTCTCCAAATCCTTTCAGCATGATTCCTTCAACGTCAAGAGAACCGCAATCATTAAAAGCTAAGATGTTACCTTCCCCTTTGATCGTATAAGAACTTTTCACGCCATTCTCAGAAATTAAAGCTTTATTGAAAGTTAAAGAGGAATTATTTACCAAGTCAAAGTTAAGAGTGGCCGTATTTTGTTTAGCGGTATCAAAACTAGCTGTAAAGCCATTAACCGTTGCACTAGAATTATTCAATGATAGTTTTCCGTAGGTACCCTCTATTGCACTAACTGTTCTGAGTCGACTGATCACGATAGAATCTACGTTAGTAAAAGATAACTTTTGGAAATTAGCATCTATTGGCTTATTATCGTGGGCTAAATCTCCTACAGTACCGGCAAATGCGACATCATTTGCAATAAAGGAACCTTGACCCTCAATAGCCAAATTAGCTGGAAAATAATGGTACCCAAGAGTCACTTGACCTGCAGTCAATTCATGAGAGTTAAGTTTGATAGTTACTTCATTACGTTGTGTTTGATTAATCCCATCTCCCGCACCCAAATTTCCTGTATTTGGATTCATAGCGTTATATTTAGAATCCGTCTCTAGCGTGTGGCTATTTCCCACGCCATCCCAAATAAAATTCCCATTACTCGTGTTAATAGCGGCATTCGCGCCCAAAGATAAAGTTGCCCCTAAAAGAGCCCCTACTGTAACAGTAACAAGCTTCTTAATGCCCCCCCCCGTTGCACGAACGCGTGTTTTCAGCACAAACAACACACTCACCACGACGGGTCACTAATCGATAGATTCGGTTCATTGAATTCCCCTAAAAAATTTCATGCCTTATCGGTTGGTGTAACCAGATATTTCGGCAAAACGTTGAATCCATTATAAGAGCGCAAAGTCATAGTACAAACCCTATGAGATATTAAAATCACCAACAAAAACTAAGTATTAATGCGTAGAAATATAATTCATTGATATTTAAAGAAATTTACAAGGCCAATCAATCTCCAATGTGTTGCAAAAAAACATCTTTAAATGTCCAATTCCGACTTAAATCGACAAGATTCAACACTGCTAAAAAGAAAAAAGGAACCGCAACCCGAAAGCTACGATTCCTCTATTAAGCTAAAGATTGTGTTTATTGAGCGGCCTTCTTCTGATCCCCTGCTAACACCACGGTCAAACCGTCACGCTTAACCATCTTGCGGAATGCCTTATTAACGTCATCTAACGTCAACTTCATGACCTTTTCGTCATTGCGCTTGGCTTCCGTCCAGTCTTGACCTTCTTGCATCAAGCCCACCCAATGGGAGGCGACCAATGCGTCTTGACTGCGATTGACGTTTCGATAGTCGATGTAACCCTTCTTGGCTTCATCCAACTCTTCTTGCGTGAAACCGTCCTTAACCACTCGGTCGATCTCTTCATAAAGGGCGAGTTCTGCCTTACGAAGGTTTTGTGGTGCCAAAATGGCTTGCATAGCCCAATAGGCTTCGTTACCAAAGGGCGGCAACATCACCGTACTGCCGGCCCCGTAACTTAAACCGTCTTTTTGACGCAAACGCATCATCAAGCGGTTGGATAACCCGGTGCTTCCACCAAAGATCCAGTTGGCTACGTGCATAGCAATCGCATCTTCATCATCTTTATGACCGGCAAAGGCAAAACGCGCCACAATCGTTGCGTTTTCCTTATCGGGCGTATCAATGATGATGCGAGTCGGGGCAATGTCGGCGTGTTCACGGACAACACGTTCATAGGCGACCTTACTCGTCTTTGCCTTTAAAAGCGTTTCCAATTGAGCACGCACGGCTTCGGCATCAAAGTCACCAACAATGGCGATTTCACCACGGTCGATACCAAAGGACGTCTCGTAGTAACTCTTCACTTCTTCTAAGGACGTCGTGTCAATCGCCTCCTTTAAGGCCTTACTCGTTAAACGATAGCGAGCATCAGTCTTCGGATAGTGGTTGAAATGTTCTGTGATGGCATCACTCGCCAATACACGCGGATCGTCCAAACGGGATTGGATGTGGTTCGCATACTCCGCCTTTAATTCATTAAAGTCCTTCGTGGGCATGGAGGCTTCGCTCCACATTTCCACCATCAAGGCTAAAGAGTCTGCCAAGTGTTCACGGGTCGTTGTGTATTGACCCACGTCGCCGTCAATTTGCAATTGCGTGAAAGCGTCATTGATTTGAGCACGAGTTTTTTCTTTCGTGCCACGCTCAAACATGGCGTTCATGAGGCTTGCCACGGCACGTTGACCGGCACGGCTCTCATAATTGCCGTAGCGGAAATTCATGCGAACAACCACAGTTTCACCACGCGTTTGCTTGGGCAACAAGGCAACATTCACGTCACCAATCGTAAAGCGTTGCGTACGGGCGTTGAGGTTATCGGGCGTTGCATCAAAGACTTCTGCCTTTTGACCTTCGCTCTTAAATTCGTACTTCGATAACACTTCATCCAAGGTCGGTGCCGGCGTCATTTGAGCGCGTTGCGGTTGATCGTCAGGCAAGAACACACCCACCACGCGATTGTCACGCACGAAGTATTTGTTCCAAGCTTCGCTCACCGCTTCAGGCGTCATCTTTTCCCATGCGTCACGATGCACGAAGAACAAACGCCAGTCGCCCAAAGCAATGTAGTCAGAGATGTCCACACCAAAGACTTCCGGATCGGCAAACATGCGCTCGTAAAGCGTCTTTTCTTCACGCGCCATCAATGCTAATTCTTGTTCCTTCAAGGCTTCGGTCTTAAAGGTGTTTTCCACCGTTTCGATCAAAATCTTTTCGGCCTTTTCATGGTCACCGTCTTTGGCTAACACGGCACCGAACATGGCAAAGCCAGGAGCGTAACCGGGCATGGGCCACGCAAAGACTTGCGTGGCAATGCCCGTTTCAACCAAAGCTTTATGTAAGCGACCGCGAGGCGTATCACCCAACACATCGGCGCCCAAGTTGATGAATTGAGCATCAGGGTGCAAAGCGGCAGGAATGCGGTAACCGACGCTCACTACCTTCATTTCGCCTGAGCGACGGATTTCAAAGTGACGAGCACCGTCAGCAACGGGCTCTTCCGTCCAAAGCTTCGGCAATTCTCGCGTGGGCTTCGGAATTGCACCAAAGATCTTTTCAATCTTCTCTAACGTTTCTTTCTCATCAAACTTACCCGAGACCATTAAGACAGCATTATCGGGTTGGTAGTAACGACGATAGAACGCTTGCAAGTTTTCAATTTTGACGTGTTCAATGTCGCTACGAGCACCGATCGTGCTGTTGCCGTAGTTATGCCAATCAAATAAGACCGATTGCATACGCTTCATCATGACGTTGATGGGATTGTTTTCCCCCATCTCAAACTCATTGCGAACAACGGTCATTTCCGTATCAAGATCTTTTTGAGCGATAAAGGAATTGACCATCGCATCGGCACTCCAGCCGAGCGCCCAATCGAGGTTATCTTCCGTGGCCGTGAAAGACACAAAATAGTTCGTACGGTCAAGCCACGTGGAGCCGTTCATACGGAAGCCGCGCTTGGTGAATTCTTTCGTAGGCGTCGGATAGTTGGTCGAACCCTTAAACATCAAATGTTCGAGCAAGTGAGCCATCCCCGTTTCACCGTAACCTTCGTGACGGGAACCGACCAAATAGGTCATGTTGACCGTAATCGTGGGTTTGCTGGCTTCAGGGAATAACAACACTCTGAGACCGTTTTCTAATTGATACTCCGTCACACCTTCGACAGTATGAAGTTTTGTTGCTTGAGCCACTTGCTGAGCTGTTTGCGTCATAGTTGTACTGGAATCCTTTTGCATAATATAAGTCGTGCCGGCAATACAGGCGACTGCCACGCCACCGACAATTAGCCATTTCAAGGGTTTCACGATAATGATCCTCTAGAAAAATGCAATGATTTTTTAAGTTGTTTGTAGAGTTTAGAGGAGTTTGTCTTAGTTTTAAAACCAAAATGTATCCAAGTATTAGCCACAATATGCGTTAACGTAAAACTTTCGTTATAGTTCGACTCATTGACATATTTTTGCTTTAAGCACCTTTTACTGTGAAAGCTTTATTTGATTTACTCCCCGTTATTTGCTTCTTTGCGACTTATAAATTAGCGGGCTCTCATACGGCAACGCTTGCCAATTACCTCCCGGTTAATCACGAGATTATTCCTATCGTTGCGGCGACCATTGTGATTATTGTTGCGAGCCTCTTGCAAATGGGCTGGATTGTCATGAAGGGTGAAAAACCTTCCAAAATGGCAATCTTTTCAACGACTTTAGTGGTGATCTTCGGGGGCTTGACGATTGTGTTGCAAAAGCCTGAATTCATCCAATGGAAACCCACGCTTTTGTACTGGCTTTTTGCGGGCATTTTATTATTTGGTCGCATGAAGGGTAAAATTTATATTCAGGCCGTCTTTCAAGGCATTGAGATGCCTCTGGCGGCTTGGAAAACCGTTGAGAACTGGACGCTTCTCTTTTTGGTCGCTGTCGGTATCATTAACTTAATTGTTGCCTACACTTGCAGCATGGATCTTTGGGTTGATTTCAAGCTCTTTGGCCTACTGGGGCTGACACTCTTGTTTACAATCGGCCTTGGCTTCTATGTGGCTAAATACGCTCAAGTGGCGCAAAATACAAAATAACTATTTTTAAATTAAAACCAGAGGTTTTTATGAAATATAAAGCTTTAGTCGTCGGTGTCTCTTTAGCAATCGCCAGCACCTTTGCCTTGGCTGCCCCGACGGCTGTCACCGTTAACGGCAAGACGATCTCTGTTCAAGAGCAAGAAAAGATCATTAAGCAAATCGTCAAGAACGGCCAAAAGCGTACGTCTGAATTGGAAGTGCAAGTTCGCAACCAATTAATCCAACAAGAGGTGTTGTTGCAAGAAGCCAATCGCTTGAAGCTTGCTCAACGCTCTGACGTGAAGGACGCCATCGAAGCCTCTCGTGACAACGTTTTGATCAACGCTTTGATCGCTGACTTCGCTAAGAAGAACCCGGTCAAAGACGCTGACGTCAAGAAGTTCTACGACGACCAAAAGAAAGCTTATGGCGATCGCGAATACAAGATTTCCGTGATTACGGTTAAGACCGATGCCGATGCCAAGAAGGTTGTTGAAGACTTAAAGGACGGCGACAAGTTTGATAAGGTTGCCAAGAAGTACTCTCTTGATGAAAGCACCAAGGGTAACGGTGGCAAGATTGACAAGTGGGCCTCTGCTGCCAACTTCCCGCAAATGATCGGTTACGCTATCCGCTCTACTGAAAAGGGCAAGTTCACCGAAGTGCCGATTCAAAGTAACGGCGCCTTCCACATCATCAAGGTGGATGACTCCCGTAAGGCTGAACTCTTCCCGAGCTATGATAAGAGCAAGGAACACTACCGTAACATGTTGGTTCAAACCAAGGTTCAAGCCAACATTCAAGAGCTTTTCCAAAAGGCTAAGATCAATATCGGCAAGAAGTAATACTTGATCGATTCGACGAGGGTCCTACGAAGCAATTTGTAGGACCTTTTCTTTTTGGCATCCATTTTCTTTACCCGAACCCCTTACTTCGAATTCTGATGTATCACCGCTTATCCTATCATTGACCATTGCTAGCTTAAGCAACCATTGAAACGGTTATTCAACACTGATAAGGATGGTGATATGACAATCACTCAAAAAGACAGACTTCCACAGCTTTATCGTTTCATGCACGCATTCAATCACGAGTCGTTGGATGTCTTGGAGTCTGTCTTACACCGCAAGAACATCGTTCTTTGCGGTTGCCCTGCCATACCTTTAGCCTTCGGTTTTAATTCGGTTGCACAAGTGCTGCTTCAAACACACCGACTAATGGGGGACTTAAAGCTTGGACAAGTCCGTTATAGTAGCGGCGCCACCACCCTCCTACCCTACATCGACGATGTTGGTTACTTCACTTTCTCAATTGATGAAGAAACACTAACCATTCAAAGAATCTCAGCACACCGATTTGGAGAAATGGCATTTGAGAATGAGGAACTTTTTAAAAATGACCGATGGTACCTCTTTGAGAAAGCTCCGAATGATAATAGCCGTCAACGGATTTCCGAATTTTTCAAAACGAATTTAAAGGAGCCTGAGACGCTTTTTAACGACATCCCGCGCCTCGTTGAGGTTTCCTCATTTAAACCCTTGGATAAAGAACCCTTTACCCTAAAGCTCATCTGTGACAATGGTGAGTGTCGGAAATATGTGTTACCGGAAAACAGCATTGATACTAATCGGCAATCTGCCACCTTTGAAGGCTTCGTTTTCGATCAAACAGCATGGCATTCAACCACACTTAAAGATGACTTTCCCTCAGAGATCTCAGGTTTCCCCAACCGGGGACAAACACTCGTCTTTTCAAATGGCTTTTCAATGTCATGGCTTCGCTGTTACGAAGAAAGTCGCCCGTATGCACTGGCAAGCATTAACAATCAAATTGTCTTTACCAATGACCGTTATCAATTACGTCAACTTTGGACAATTGATGCTTTCAATATCCATGAGACGACAATTCCAAACGTATTCAAAGTTTTCTCCTCACGTTTTTCAACTTTTTTTGATGCAAGTGGCCAACGTTTAACAAGTCTTGATGACGCGCACTTGTCTGATCTCCAAAATTCTAAAAAGACAAAAATCAATCCTCACAAATACGATTGGATCGGACACTTTTACGAGGGCGTTGCACCGGCCATGCGTGACGGAAAACGCTGGATTGTTGATTCTGATGGTTCTGAAGCCCCATGTATCTCGAATGAGATTTTTGACGATTATTTAATAGCGGAAGACTATCAGGAAGGTCATCTTTATCCCATTTGCAAAAAGAACTCAATCGTTAATGCCGAGGGAGAACAAGAAGTCAAAAACTGCTTCGGCTTTGCGGATGCAACCGGTAAAGAGATCATCCCCTGTCGCTATCAAGAACTCGAGTACATCAAGGATTGCACCTTTGAGGCGTCTTGCAATTTCCAAGGTGGTTTTACGATTGTGGGCATCGATCAGACCAACGTCCCCCAAATGAATACTCCCCTTAAAGGTGTCATTGATACGCAAGGCAATGAAGTCATCCCTTGCCAATATGAAGACATTTATCGGTTTCATAACCGTACCGATGTTTTTATGGTGATGAATCAGGGTCATTGGGGGGTAATAGATTGCACTGGTCAAGTCGTTGCAACGTGCCAATTTGATTGGATTTACTCAGAATGCATTCACAATCGGATCGTCTTTAAGAGGTCGACAAACAAGGGAGTTTATGACATTAAAACCAAGAGAATTCTTTTTAAAGGTGCGTATGAGAACATTCGTCTAGAAGAAACGGGCGACATGATCACGACCACGTTCGATACGACTGTCGGCAGATACGTTGAAAGAGTTGTCGATGAATTTGGACAAGCATTGTTTCCTTCTATCTACTCAGGGATTCATCCTGACGGTGATGGGTTCAGGGTGTTTATTAAGAACGGTGAACTCTACAAACACGGTTTGATTGATCGTTATGGTCGAACACTATTACCCGGTATTTACGAATCGGAATCAGATGAGTTCGAACACACAACAACCGCCTATGCGTTCACTAAAAATGGGAAAATGGGACTAATGGGGTTTGACGGCAAGAATATCACTACGACCCTCTTTGATTCGGTTAAGGGTTTAAATCGCCCATTTATCACTGTCGGCAAAAAGAAAAACGGTCTTATGAAATACGGCCTCGTTGATGAAAATGGCACTGAGGTTTTACCTGCTGATTATGTTGATTTAGACTGGTCTCGTGATGGCAATTACCTGTTATGTTCAACCAAGCGAAAGGTTGAAGTCTTTCACGTCGAAGAATTATCTCAATTTATTTCATTTTAAATACAACGACAATACGTCAAAAATTGACGCACGACAGATTAATCTTCTACCTAAAGAAAAAGGAGAAAATCGTGTCCAATCTGCCGAAATTCGACCAACTCACACCCGATGCCATCAAATTGATTCAACAAGTCTGCTGTTTTCGAAGAGACTATGATTTACAAAATAAATTCGAGTTAATCGGTCTCTTAAAAAGCTGGAATGCATCTGAAGATACGATTGGGACAGGTGTAGGACTTTTCGAGGATTGCCAACTCAATTCATCCACAATGGATGGAAAAAATAAATGGCTCAACAACTTTGAACGACAAATTAGTTGTGCTCAAGAGTTGCTCATTCATCGCCAAGAAAGCCCCAAAAATGCCCCTCCTGAAATTGTCGATGCTGCGATTGCGTATGTGATCGTACAAATGAAAGAAATTATCAAACGACGCCCTGTTGAGAATGGATTGATAGTACCGTTCCACTCCTCCCAAACAGGAATTATCTGCGAATTGTTTCATGATCTGGAATCGGTTTTTTCAAAGTCAAATCACTGGTCTCATTTAAAGGCGTGTTTTGATCAGCTCCTACCGAATGGAGTTCCTGAAACATACTTGTCTGATAATGATCGAATGATTTTTGAAATTCAAGTACACAAAAACTTGGAACTGACCGACCGAGATGTATCTTGGATTAAAGAAGATATTATCAGAGGCGCTCAATCATGGGGATTCGAGACGGCTCAGAATGACCTTGTACTATTGATCGCTCCCCGTTACCAAGATGAGAAGCTACTCCAACTTTGGTTGACTCGCGAACACAATCGACGTCAAGATCTTTGGAGTCAAGATCTTTGGAATTTTTCTGTTTCAAAAACACGTTATTCTTCCCAAAATTGGGAAAGAGAAACCCTTGATTTGACTCGCTTTGACCAATTAATGATTTACTTACGAAAACGCGAAAATCTTCTAGAAAACGAACTGAAATCATCTCCTCTGACTTAATTCATTCTTTCATTAACAATAACGATGAGACTGTAAACATGATGCGATTTTCCCAACTCAACAATGACGTCTTTGAACTAATTAACATGTTAGGAGTAAATCCTGACACAGATATCGAACTACCTCTAATTCGCTTAATGCAGAAAACCGGTGCGACAGATAACGAGATTTGGTTAGCGTTGGCACTCAATAATCGCAAAATGGATATCTCCGATTCCTGGGATTTCTTAAATGATATGTATGGAAGCAAATCCTCTGAAGATTACGATATTGAGGAAATTCGACAATGCCTGAACTTGCAAAACAAAGACTATCAAATCGCTCGAACACTTCTCATTAAACCATCAGAAGTAACCGACCCCGTCTCTCCACGCATTTTGTATGTGGTTGCTTGTGTTATCACGGCAAAAGTTAACCACATGGTAGAGTTTTTGACCACTAACGAATATAAAACGCCTTGCCAATACAACAACATTGTTTTAAACGATGTTTACAAAAAGTTTGCCCCGTTGATTCAACGAACGCGACTTTGGGAAGAGTTTGATCGTCAATTTAAAAAACTTTTTTCAGACCAAAAACCCCTTCAAGCTGACTACCAAGCTGGTCGCTTTCTGCCCCCGTTGTATTGATGACACAGCCTTATCTCTAGGCTTTGAGATTTCAAAGAAAGGAAATCGTCTATTAGTTCGAGCACATGGAGAAGATGACATTTTTCTTCTTCTTTGGGCTCGTAATAATCTATACAAATTTGAAAAAATGACAAACGATTTGGCAAATTTAACTTGGAAATATGCCCCATCAAACTTTTTTGACACCTTAACGGATTCGTACCAATCTCTAATTAGATCACGCGAGGATGATGATTTCCATTCAATTTCAAAACGTCTTGTTTTGAGAGCAGAAGTGGTAAGAAAATCATCGGGAATGTTTCATTTGTCAATTTAAAAGATTTGAAACCAAAGGTGTTTTAAATGCAAAAGCCGCCTTTCGGCGTCTCCCTCAGGGCCGGCGATCTTACAGATCGCTTAAACGCTAATTCGATCACCCAAGGTATACGGCGCATTACTGCCCGCAACATGAATTTACCACACTATCAGACAAAATTAACCAGTAACTGAAAAATTTGTTTAATTTTTAATACAACGAAAATACGTCAAAAACTGACGCATAGCAGCTTAATCTTCTACTTAAAGAAAAAGGAGAAGATCGTGTCCAATCTGCCGCAATTAGACCAACTCACACCCGATACCATCAAATTGATTCAGCAATGTTGCTGTGTTTGGAATGACTATGATTTACAAATGCAATTGGAAATGATCACCCTTCTAAAAAGTTGGAGTGCTTCGGAAGAATCGATTTGGACTGGGATAGGATTTTTTCATTGTCGGAAATTCAATTCAGTCTCAGCTGAAAAAGATGGCTGGGTCGATAATTTTGAACGACAGATTAGATGTGCACAAAAATTACTCATCGATCGTGATGTAAGTCCTAAAAAAGCACCATCCGCTATTGTCGATGCTGCGATTGCCTTTGTTATCGTTCAATTGAGAGAAATAATTAAGCGTCGTCCTATCGAGAATGGATTGATAGTACCGTTTCATACCACACAAACAGGAATTATCTGCGAATTATTTCATGATCTGGAATCGGTATTTTCTAAGTCAATTCGGTGGCCTCTTTTAAAGGCGTGTTTTGATCAGCTCTTGCCTAATGGAGTTCCTGAAACATACTTATCAGATAATGATCGAATGATTTTCGAAATCCGATGGGTAAAAGGCACAGAAAATGAGTTCGAGAAAATAACGATTCTCCGTAGTGCTCATTCCATGGGATTCGAGACAGCACAGAAAGACTCTCTGATATTCATCGCCCCACGTTACCAAGATGAGAAGCTACTGCAATTTTGGTTGACGCAAGAAAACAATAAACGTAAAGATCTTTGGGATTTTTCAATTTCTAAAACACCTTATTCTTCCCAAAAATGGGAAAGAAAAACCATTGATTTAACTTACTTTGACCGATTAATGGTTGTATTACGACGACGCGAAGACATTATAGAGAGAGAGCTGAAATCATCACTCCTGATTTAATTCATTTCTTTCATCAACAGTAACAACGAGAGTATGAATATGATGCGATTTGCCCAATTCAACAAAGAAGTCCTTGAACTAATTCATATGTTAGGTGCTGGTTATAACACATGCAATCAGCTCCCGCTAATTAGCTTAATGCTAAGAACCGGTGCAACAGATAAAGAGATTTGGCTAGCGTTGGCGCTCAATAACCGAAAAATGAATATCACTGATCCGGGTTGGGATCTTTTAATTGAAATTTATGGAACCAAATACTCTAAAGATTACGATATCGAGGAAATTAGACATTGTTTGAACTTACAAGACAAAGACTATCAAATCGCTCGAAAACTTCTCATTAAACCATCAAATGTAACTGAGCCCGTCTCCTCAAGTGTTTTGTATGTGGTTGCCTGTGTCATAACGGCAAGGGTTACCCAAATGGCAAATTTTTTGACCGTTAATGAAAAGAAAATGCCTTGCCCGTATAACAACATTGTTCTTAACGATGTTTGTCGGGAGTTTGCTCCATTGATTCAACGAACTCGACTTTGGGAAGAGTTTGACGGTCAATTTAAGAAACTATTTTCCGAGCAAGAACCTCAAAAATTAACGACAAAATTACATGTTTGCAGTCCTCTTTATGATGTCAGAAGTATCAAAAATGAAGCATTACGCCTGGGCTTTGAGGTTTGTAAACAAGACAAATATCTATTGATTCGAGCGCACGGAGATGATGATACGTTTCTTCTTCTATGGGCTCGTTATCATGACTTCAAATTTAGAAAAATCACAAAGGTTTCGTCAACATTTGCATGGCAATTTGAGCCTGCAAATTTCTATGACGACCTGACTTATTCGTATAACGATCTACTTAGCTATTGTTCCGATTATGACGTTAGATCTCTTTCTAAACGACTTGTTTTGAGAAACGAATTCTTAAAAGAATACGAATCTCACAAAGGGTATTTAAACTACAAATATGGATAATAGGATTGATTTTGAACCTGTAACCTAAGCGACAAAAAGCCACCTTTCGGTGGCTCTTGTCAAAATCAATCTCTTTCAAAACTTGTGATCAATACCTTATTTCTGTCCCTTGCGGGGAACAACAACGGCAAAATAATGCGTGCCCTTGGTATCTAATACCGCTTGCGCCGTGGAGATGCCATTAACCGTATAAGACGGCACAAAAATCGTCATGCCCGGCAAAAGATGCTTTTGCAATTGCATGGCAAATTGATGGTAAAGTGCATCGGGTTCTTTCACCTCTTTGGCCTCATCAATCATGAGTCCGGTCGGGAACATTCGGTTGTACCCATAGTGAGCAATCCAACGCTTTTGCCCTGCGGGAACATTGGCCAAAATTTTGGGTACGGTTGTTTTCTCAAAAATAAACGTCCGATCCATGTCATCCATTGGGAACTTGTAGGGCGCCGTTTCGACCCGACAAATCTTCATTCGCTCAGAATTTTCCGTCACCTTCGGGCAACCTAACTTATCGTTTTCCAACGGTTGCCAAACGTGCACCCAATCGCGATAACCATCTTCCGTTTTAATGAAATGCACTCGAATGTCGCCAACGGGCTTAAATCCCAAATCTTTGGCGGCTTTTGTTTGCACAGCAATAAACTTCTTTTGAGCAAAAAGTTTGGCGTTATAGACCTTGTATTCGTCTTTGGGTGTATCAGCACTCGTGAACTCTCGCTCTGTAATTTTGTTATCAGCCGGCAAAACATAAGTCATCTTCAAGTGATTGGTGTAAGAATCCACATCTACCCCATCATCTTCTGAAGGTAACAGCAACCAACCGCCAACAGTTAAAGCTAAACCTACACCCGGCAAGTGTCCTTTAAAGGCACCGCCATTCAAAACCCCTTGAATATCGGACGCCGTTCCGGCTACATCGATTGCATCCCCAACGATACTCATTGATGATGTTTTTTGAGCACGAATGGCTTGTTGGACTTTTAGCGGGTCAAAACCCACTTTATCGATCATTTCCACTTCGTCAGACCAAAGACCAGTATCCACGCACCCCTGACACTTCTTCGTGGTTTTCATAGCACGAGCCACTTGCATGGCGTGAGAGAGTTTTGTCACCGTAGGACGATGTTCGGGTAACTGAGCCTCAAATTTCATCGGAGTTGAGCAACCGGTAAGTGCAAATGCAACAAGACTCAAACTCGAGATAAAAGCAGTCTTTTTATACATCATTATCCTTTGTTACTCAGATTTCACACCAAGAGCCGTAAACACGGCACCGAACTGCATCACTGCCACCAAAATAAGCGCTGCAGCAAATAATCCAGCATCAAGCATGGGCCCCGCAATCAAAGGCGACAACGTTTGCCCCACATCCATCCCGCAATAAGTAAAACCATAAACGCGACCAAAACCGTCTTTACCGACCTTAGACAAACACGCCTGACGAATCATCATGTCTCGAGAGGGCGTCGCAATCCCCACGCCAACGCCCATGAAAGCCATGAAAATCAAAACCGTATAACCGGGGAACAACTGCGTGGCCATCAAAATAGCAGTCGCCGCACTCACACTCAAGCACAGCGCCACGACCTTATTGTGGTGGTTAAAATTTTTAGCAACCCACCCGCCGATTAAGACGCCTGCGGCATTACTTAACAAGTAAGAAGTCAACGCAGCCGTTGCCGTCTCCAAACTTAAACCAAAGGTTTCATGGAAAATCGTGGGCGAGAAATTTTGCAAAATGCCAAAGGCAAATGAATTAAAGAAGAAAAAGAAAAAGCACAACCAAACAGCCATTGCGCCTAAAAAGGCAAAGCGACCGCCCTTAACCGGTACGCTCCCCGTCTTTTTCTCTTCCGTGATTTGTTCAATATCGAATTCTTTGTGATTAAAGGCAAGCAAAATCACAACGAACGTACCCACCAATGCGGCAGCCAGGGCAGCCATTCGCCAACCACCAAAATTGGCCACGGCAATCATCAAAACCGGTGCAATCGCCCACCCAATGTTGCCCACAATCGCATGGATTGAAAAGGCGTAACTCAAACGCTCTTGGGAGATCGAGCGATTCATGATGGAGTAGTCCGTCGGATGGAAAACGGAGTTACCTAAACCACATGACATCGAGGCCAAGAAAAGCATGAAGTAGCTATCGGCGCCCGCCAAGATAAAGCCACCCAAAGCCAAAAGCGAAGCACCTAAAAACAAGGTTTTCTTTGCGCCCCAACTGTCTACCAAAAAGCCACTGGCGGCCTGTCCTAAAGAGCTCACAATGAAAAAAGCCGTCATCACGGCGCCCATTTGAGCGTATGAGAGATCAAACTCCGGCTTAATCCACGGAATCAAAGGCGGAATCACCAAGTGAAAGAAGTGGGATACGCCATGAGCAATGCCTAAAAGCGTAATTAACAGAACATCTCGGTTTTGGTGATTGACTGCCATAAGTTTCTGCCTTAAGAAGCGTTCCAGATTAAAGTGGAAACAGCCAATGCCAAGAAAATCAACGCACTGGTTTTATTAAGAATCGATTGAAAACGAGGATTACGGATACGGTTAGCCAAGGAACCCGCACACCAAGCAACGCAGGAGAAAACCACCAAAGTGACAACCAAGAAAGTTAACCCCATGATGAGCATCTGAACCATGACTTCGGATTCGCTACTGCCCTTCACCAAGAATTGAGGGAAGAAGGCTAAGAAGAAAATCAACACTTTGGGATTGGTGATATTCATCAAAATCCCGCGCGTCCACAACTTCAATGGCGTTAACGTCAAGGGCTTTTTCTCAATGGTCGTTTCATCGGCTTCAGACACCGGAGCTCGCCAAGCGCCCCACGCCAAATAGGTTAAATACGCGGCACCTGCGCATTTGATGATGGTCAGTAACACCGGAGAAGCCGCCACAGCTGCAGCCACGCCAAAGGCCGAAAAACACGTTTGAATAAAGACACCGACACAAAGACCCAACGTCACCAAAACGCCGGCTTTCGGGCCATGCATCGCAGACTGCAAAAGCACAAATAAATTATCAGGCCCCGGCGCAATCGCCAAAATGGTAGCGGCCACCAAAAAACTTAACCAAAGATCAAACGGCATATCCGTCCTTTCAACTCATCCAATGGGTAACAGAAAAGGTCTCGCACCTTTTAATAAGCACGAGACCTTTATTTTACGCTTGAACCCTCAAGCACTAGAAGTTAAAGCTGAGCTCTAACCCCTAGGGATTAACCCACGAACTTACGAGCGTTGCGGAACATGCGCATCCAGGGGCTGTATTCACCCAAGGTAGCAGGCGCCCAGCTCATTTGGCTCGTACGGTGCGTACGTTCCGGGTGCGGCATCATGATCGTGAAGCGACCGTCAGGGGTCGTTACACCCGTGATACCGTTCTTGGAGCCGTTCGGGTTAAACGGATAAACTTCCGTGGGCGTACCGGTCGGGTCAACGTAGCGAGCGGCAAGATTAGCGAGCTTCGCGTCTTCTTCGTTAATCCATTGAACCAAGCCTTCACCGTGAGCGTTAACAATCGGCATCATGGAACCGGCCATGCCGTCAAAGAAGATGGAGGGACTTTCCATCACTTCGACTTGAACAGCACGGGCTTCGAATTGTTCGCTCATGTTGCGAACGAAGTTCGGCCAGTGTTGAGCACCCGGGATGATGCCGCGCAAGTGACTCATCATTTGGCAACCGTTACAGATACCCAAAGCGAACGTATCACCACGTTCAAAGAACTTGGAGAACATTTCCACCATCATGGGGTTGCGCAAAATGGTCGTAGCCCAACCGCCGCCGGCACCCAAGACGTCACCGTAGGAGAAGCCACCGCAAGCGGCCAAACCAACGAAGTCCTTCAAGTCAGAGCGACCGGACAACAAGTCCGTCATGTGAACGTCAATGGCTTCAAAACCGGCGCGCGTAAAGGCTGCGGCCATTTCCGTTTGACTGTTAACACCTTGCTCACGCAAGATGGCCATGCGCGGACGAACACCCGTTGCAATGAAGGGAGCAGCCACGTCAAGTTCCGTATCAAACGTCGTCTTAACGAATAAGCCCGTGTCATTTTCCATCGTGCAACGAGCACGTTCTTGGTCGGCACAAGCAGGATTGTCACGACGGCGGGCAATTTGCCAAGACACTTCCGTCCATGCTTCTTGCAAAGCAGAACGCTTTTCTTCGTAAACCGTTTCACCGTGAGCCGTGATGACCAACTTATCGTCACCATTGACTTCACCAATGAAGTACGTGCAATCGGCAAGACCCGCAGCCTTAACAGCAGCGTGAACGTCCTCAACACGGTCAGCAGCCACTTGGATCACAGCACCCAATTCTTCGTTAAAGAGTGCGGGAACGATGTCGCTCGTTGCGGCGCTCTTGACCATGCCGTCCATGTTAAGCGTCACACCCGTGTGACCGGCAAACATCATTTCAGCCACCGTGGCCAACAAACCGCCGTCAGAGCGATCGTGGTAAGCCATGATGGCGTCCTTAGCCGTCAATTCGCGAATCATCTTCACAAAGGCAGAGACGTCAGCGGCGCTATCCATATCAGGCGTGACTTGACCGAATTGTTGCGTCACGAGACTCAAAATGGAACCGGCCATACGGTTCTTGGCGCGACCCAAGTCGATAGCGACCAAGACAGAGGGCTTATCGGTCAACAATTGCGGCGTCAAGGACAAACGAACGTCCTTCACGGGAGCGGCAGCAGAGACAATCAAAGAAACCGGGCTCATCACCGTCTTCTTTTCGCCAGCGTCTTCCCACGTGGTCTTCATGGACAAGGAGTCCTTACCGACCGGAATGGCAACACCCAATTCTTGGCAAACGGTGCTCGCAGCTTCCACGGCATCGTAGAGCTTGGCGTCTTCGCCTTCGTTACCGCAAGCAGCCATCCAGTTGGCGCTCAACTTCACGTAGTTAAGATCAATGTCGGCGCTTGCGATATTCGTAATCGCTTCACCGATCGCCATACGCGTAGCGGCAGCAGCGTTCGTGATGGCCAACGGGGTGCGTTCACCCATACTCATGGCTTCACCGTTATGACCGATAAAGCTGATGTTGGTCACAGCAGCGTCAGCCACCGGCACTTGCCACGGGCCCACCATTTGGTCACGATGGACCAAACCGCCCACAGAACGGTCACCGATCGTGATCAAGAAGCTCTTGCTGGCCACCGTCGGATGACGCAAAACGTCCGTCACGACCTTCTTAAGATCAATACCTTCGGCCTTAAATTCCGGCAACGTCACATCGGCGTGCTTCACGTCGCGGTGCATACGCGGAGCCTTACCCAACAAGACTTCCATCGGCATTTCAACGGCAGGCGTTTGTTCTTCGCCACGAGCCACCACCAACGTGTTGTCTTCGCTGATCGTACCCAAAACGGCGTACGGGCAACGTTCACGCTTACACATGGCATCAAACGTTTCCAAGCTTTCCGGAGCAATCGCGATGGAATAACGTTCTTGACTTTCGTTACACCAGATTTCGAGCGGGCTCATGCCGGACTCTTCAACCGGCACCTTAGCCAAATCAAGCTTGGCACCGTGACCGGACAAGTCAGCCAATTCCGGCATTGCGTTAGACAAACCACCGGCACCCACGTCATGGATAGCCAAAATGGGGTTATTTTCACCGGCGGCCCAGCAACGGTCGATCACTTCTTGTGCACGACGTTCCATTTCGGGGTTGCCACGTTGGACGCTATCGAAGTCAAGGGCTTCGGAGTTAGAACCCGTGGACATGGAGCTTGCGGCACCCCCGCCCAAACCGATTCGCATACCCGGGCCACCCAAGCTGATCAAGAGCGTGCCCGGAGGCAAAGCGGTCTTGTGCGTTTGGTCGTCACGGATGTTACCGATACCGCCAGCCAACATGATGGGCTTGTGGTAACCGTAGCGCTTGCCGCCGACGTTGGCTTCAAACACACGGAAGTAACCCAAAACGTTCGGGCGACCGAATTCGTTATTAAAGGCGGCAGCACCCAAGGGGCCGTCCGTCATGATGGACAAAGCGTTAGCAATACGCGTCGGGTAGCCATAGGGCTTATCGCAACCGCACTCTGCCTTCGTCACGTCCTTGTCGTTTTCCCAGCCTTGCGGCGCTTCGGGCAATTGCAAAGAGGAAACGGTAAAGCCACAGAGACCGGCCTTCGGACGAGCACCACGACCCGTTGCACCTTCGTCACGGATTTCACCGCCCGAGCCCGTAGAGGCACCCGGGAACGGAGAGATGGCCGTCGGGTGGTTATGCGTTTCAACCTTAAAGACCGTATGCGTTAATTCTTCTTCTTCCGTAAAGACGCGACCGAAGTTTTCACCTTCAGGCGTTCTCGGATACAAACGCGGAACCTTCACACCTTCGAAAATGGCGGCGTTGTCAGAGTAAGCAACGATCGTGCCTTCGCTGTGAGCCTTGTGCGTGTCGCGAATCATGCCGAAAAGGGTCTTTTCCTTTTCTTCCCCATCGATCGTCCACTTGGCATTAAAGATCTTGTGGCGGCAGTGCTCAGAGTTGGCTTGAGCAAACATCATCAATTCGACATCGGTCGGATTGCGTTGAGCCTTCGTGAAAGCATCGGCCAAGTAGTCGATTTCGTCTTCGCTCATGGCCAAACCCATCGTGAGGTTGGCATCAGCCAAAGCCTTGCGACCTTCCTTTAAAAGATCAACGGTCACCATGGGCTTACCGTCGAGTTCTTCAAAAAGCTTAGCGGCTTCAACATCGGCGCTCACCACGCTTTCGGTCATGCGGTCGTGCAAGACGCCAGCAACCGCCGTCAACGTTTGAGCTGACGGAACAACACCGCCAAAGTCAATATTGAAAAGCGTACCGCGTTCGATACGGATAATGGCATCAAGACCGCAGTTTTGAGCGATATCCGTGGCCTTACTGGCCCAGGGGCTGATGGTGCCCAAACGCGGGATAACCATAAACGTGGCATCGGCCTTAACATCAAGGCCTTCATTGCCGTAGTTCAAAAGGGCGTTCAAGCGTTCGCTTTCATCGGCACTCAATTCATGCGTGGCATGAACAAAATGCACAAAGCGTCCTGAAACCGCACGGGCTTCGGGGGCAATCGCTTGAATCGTCTTCAAGAGACGAGCGGCACGAAAGTCCGACAAGGCACTGGAGGCCTTCAAGGAAAACATCGATCCGGTGTGAGACATGACGGAAGATTCCTGAAAAATTGCCTAAAAAGGCGTTGGTAAAACAAAAAACAAAAATACTTAATCCATTAATTATAGTTTCTTCCCTAGGATTTATCGCCTTTTGGTTATGTTTTTTGACGGGTACTTTGACTTGAACCAATGTTCAAAATCTATTGAGGGCATAGATGTTGATGCTTCGTTACATTTCAAGCGCCCTATTTTCTTCGTCGCCTCTCTACAATGACCGTGGATATTCCAAAAATGAGGAGAAAATCATGCAAGAAAAAGAACTCGTGTTAGAGGCCATGCGCAAAGTCGGTGAACCGTTAAATGCCGGTAAGATTGCCGAGTTAAGTGGCTTGGATCGCAAAGTCGTGGATAAGGCCATGGCAGAAATGAAAAAGACGGGTGAAATCGTATCTCCGGTTCGCTGCAAGTGGGAACCCGCTACGAAGTAATCTTCAGTTGCTTGAAATAACGCTCCATCAATCAAAAGATGGGGCGTTTTTTATTTCCTTAGAAAATGTGCCTCTTTTTCTCCCACTCCTTTAAAATAAACAGGTTAATTTTGATTTTTCTTAGATTGGAGCAGTAAAAGCATGTCAACCACTCTTTTGACATTGGAAGAGCTCGCCGAACTTGAAGAACGCCAATCCGGCATTCTCCCTGAAGGTACTTTGATGGATCGTGCGGGTTTTGTCGCCGCCAACTGGATTGATGACCAGTGCGACGCTGCCAGCACCATTGTGATTCTTTGCGGTCCGGGCAATAACGGCGGTGACGGTTTTACCGCCGCCTTGCATTTAAAGAGCCGTGGTCACAACGTCACTTGCGTCTTGGTCGGTTGCACCAAGCCCAAGACCGCTGATGCCTTACGCGCCTACAACAAGTGGTTGGAAAAAGACGGTATCGTCATCGAAGACCCCTACATGGCTCCGAAGGCCGATGTGGTGGTCGACGCCATGTTTGGTACCGGTATCAAAAAGGCCATTTCAGGTGACTTCATCGATGCTGCTCTTTGGTTTAACGAACGTCAAGCCTTGCACATGTCCATCGATGTCCCGAGTGGTTTGGATGCTGAAAAAGGCACTTGGGTCGGCGGCATCAAGGGTTGCATTGCCGACATGACGTTAAATCTTATCTGTGCCAAGGCCGGTTGCTTCATGAATGAAGGCAAGGACGCCAGTGGCATGGTGACGCTTTCCGAACTTGACCTCTCCGTTCCCCTTTCCAACTTAAGTTTGATCGACACGGACGACTTCAAGCACGTTCTTGAATTGCGCAAGTACAACTCTCACAAGGGCACGTACGGTCACTGTGTTGTGATCGGCGGTGCTAAGGGTAAAGTGGGTGCCGCAATGCTCGCTGCTCGTGCCGCTCTTCGCATGGGTGCCGGTTCCGTAACGGTCGAATTAATGTATGACAACGGCCCCTCTTTTGACCCGGTTCAACCCGAATTGATGGTCACGGATGAACCCGTTGATCTTTCCACGGCCGATGCCATCGTGATCGGTTGCGGTTTGGGCTTTGATGAAAAGGCTAAGAAGCGATTGGAAGAAGCCGTTGCTACGAATAAGCCTTTGATCATTGACGCTGACGCCTTGACCTTAATCAGCCAAGACCAAGCGTTGGAAGACCGCGTGTTAGCCCGTAAGGCTCACACGGTGTTAACGCCGCACCCGGGCGAAGCCGCTCGTATGCTCAAGCGTGACGTGAAGGAAATCCAAGCTGACCGCGTCACGAGCGCTCGCGAATTGTCCATCCAAACCGGTGCCATCGTTGTCTTAAAGGGCACGGGCACGGTGGTGACGTTGCGCAGCTCCCGCAGCTGGATTAACCCCACGGGCAACGCCTGCTTGGCCACGGCCGGCTCCGGTGACGTTTTGGCCGGTATGTTGGGTTCCTTGTTTGCACAACAATTTGACTTGGTAAGCGCCACCTTGGGTGCTGTGTGGTTGCACGGTGAATCCGTTCGTGCTCGTAACACGGGCATTGTGGCCACCGACATCATCGATCGCTCGGCTCGCGCTTTGGAAATCTTGCGCTGGGGTGGCAATCCCGATGACTTGATCGACCCCTATGACGAAAGCGAATTCGTCTTGGATGAAGACGGCCCGGGCGAAGCCATCGCTCGCACGATGGGTAGCGAACATTAATTCCATACCCTGTTAGATTCATAACCCGAATTCAAATAACGAATTCGGGTTATTTTTTACTCAATTACCCACGAAAAAACCGGTGGAAAATTTTCGCACCGGTTTTTCGTGGTTAGCCTTTAAAGACTTTATTGTTGGTCTTCAGCGGGCTTATAGTCAGCCTTATATTCATCCTTTAAGATTTCCACGCCAAACTTTTCTTCCAAAGCGGCAAGGAAAGCAACTTGTTCAGGACGGCTGTAGATTTGAGCAAGTTCGGCCTTACGCATCGTGAGCTCTTCAGGTGCCACGGGCGTAACCTTGTTGTCCAACACATTGATGATCATGTAGCTACCGTCAACCGTTTGCAAGCCCGTATAGACCGGCAAAGATTGTGCGACAGGACGCAATGCAGCGTTGATAACATCAAAGGTCATGTTTTCCGGCTTTTCACGAGAAACCGTGATCTTCTTACCGAATTTCGCCGTGCTCTTTTCACCCTTTTGGAGTTGAGCCAAAACCTTCTCGCCTTCAACCTTGGCCATTTCAGCCATCTTTTGCTTGGTCAAAGCGGTCTTGATGTTACCCTTGACAGCTTCATACGTTTCCGTGGTCTTGGGGTGGTGCTTAACAACACGAGCAGCCAAGAGCGTGTTCGGAGCGATTTCGATGGCGTTCGTATTGCGCTTATCGTCCAAAACGTCAAAGCTATAGAGACCTTCGACCACATGAGCCGTGATCACATCATCATTATGCGTACGCGTGATGTTTTGAGCCGTTTGAAGCTTCAAGTTGAACTTTTCAACCACAGGTTGCAAAGATTCGCTTTGCTCATAAACCATGTTGGAGAAGTTTTCAGCGTCTTCTGCAAACATTTGCATAGCGGCTTGTTGAGCATACAAAGCATCAATTTCCTTACGGACATCGGCCATGGGCTTAGCGGCGGCGGGCTTCACATCCGTCACCATAATGATGTGGTAGCCAAAGTCGGTCTTGACCGGGGCCACAAGGTCGCCCTTCTTAGCCGTGAAGACTGCCTTTTCAAACTCAGGCACCATCATGCCCTTTTGGAAAAAGCCCAAATCACCGCCGTTGCGGGCGCTACCCGGATCTTGAGAATTGGCCTTGGCCAATTGTGCAAACTTCTTCGGATCGGCCTTTAATTGAGCGTAAAGGTCATCGGCCTTTTTCTTAGCGTCTTCAGTCTTATCGCCTTGAGCAGCAATCAAGATGTGAGAGGCACGACGTTGTTCAGGCGTAGAGAAGCGTTGCAAGTTTTGTTCGTAGAAGGTCTTGGCGTCTTCATCGCTTGCTTTGATGTCCTTATAGTTTTCGGGAGATAAGACAACGTATTCGATATCAACGCTTTCTTCAACAGCAAACAAAGCCTTGTTCTTTTCGTAATAGGCCTTCATTTCGTCTTCAGAGACTTGAACCTTCTTAGCAAAGGTATCGGGCTTGATGCTGTAAGTACGAATACCACGCTCTTCAGACAAGAGGTCATGAATACGCGTTGCGACCGTTTCAGAACCCAACGTCGTTGCGGCAACGGAATTCAAAAGAATTTCACGAGCCAAGTCACGACGCAATTCATAAACGAAATACTCATCACTCTTACCCGTGGCATTTAAAAATTGCTTATAGGCTTCTTGGCTGAAAGCGCCATTGCGTTGGAAAGCAGGAGCCGTCTTAATCAAATTCACGGCATCGGCTTCGCTCACGTTGATGTAGCTTTGGGCCATTTCCAAAGACAAAACGCGATCGGTAATCAAACCGGCCAAAATGGACACTTTGGCTTCTTGCGTATCCAACATATTGGCATTGAAGTTGTTGCCCATTTGACGGCGCAAGTTGTCTAAATACGTGCGCTTGGCATTATTGAAGTCTTCAACCGTAATCGTGGTATCGCCAACCTTGGCAATATCATTTTCGGAATCGGACATGCGGTTATAACTGTAGATACCCGTAACAACGAAGGACGGAATGATGAAAATCATGGCTATGAACATCATCCATCGCTTGTGCGTGCGAAAAGCCTGAAGCATTTTTGCAAAGATCCTTTCAAAACTATCGAAGTGCAACCAATGTGTTGCAAAGGTTTAATGATAGCAAGGAGAGGGCTTAATCGGGTGAGAAATACGCTAGGAACTTACCTAAACGCACTACTGTCCAAAATAATTTTTGAAGACGAGATTTTTAAAGATATAAAAAAGCATATCGGAATCCTTTAAAGTTTTAGTTACCACACTCAAACAAAAAAGGAAATCCGATATGCGAA
>Ga0129317_1000395_pt1 | contig 47563 bp, 40 predicted proteins | sample Cm1ome_FD_94430 | JGI IMG/M metagenome (GOLD analysis project Ga0129317, IMG submission 94430) | Eastern black-and-white colobus group fecal microbial communities from Wisconsin, USA - Cm1105 metagenome | ecosystem: Host-associated > Mammals > Digestive system > Large intestine > Fecal | place... | reverse complement strand
TATACCAAGGCTTTCCTTAACTTGGAAGGTGTTTCTATTAAAAAAGTGGTTCAGGCAGACTCTTTCATTAAAATTTTCATCCAGTCCCAACCGGTAGAACAGACTTGTCCCTGCTGTGGGGCTTCCTCCTCCGATTTTATTTCGTTGGGAGGAAAACTTTCAATCTTCTTAAAGATATTGATTGTTGACTTAACTTGAATGCTTTTAACGATTACGTGATTTGCCTCTAACGCAATGTCGACCTTATCATTTTTAGAATCTAACTCAATATAAATCCTATCCCAGCCCTCGTGGCATAAAGCCTCAAGGACGGAAGCAAATCCTTGATATAAAAATCCCCGTAATGCCTCTTTTCCTCCCATAACATCAGCCCTCTTTCAATCCTGTGAATCCTATGTGATTCTTGCCACCTCCTTCATTTCCTAAGTCGATCTAAAGGCTTTTTACCGCACAGGAGGTTAATTTTTGTTCCTTGTATAAGTATATAATGCTTTTTCGCTCTCCAGGTTTTTCCTTGCATCTTCATCCGCCTTCGGGAGTACTTTCATGAAATAACCATCCTTTTTATTTTCTTTAAACCACTGATGGGATGCTGTCTCGTTTTTCTTATACGGGGTTCTATGGGATCCCGGATCCACGGATGGATATTGAACATTCCAAGGCCGTTCTTCCCAGTTAGCCATCTTCTGTACTATCTTAAGGGCCTCGCTCGCCTCGACCGGATGTGAAAAAAAGTTTTCTATATTCGTCTCTCTTTTCATTTCCCAGATTCCCGTACCTTTGTCAATTTCGCGCAGATACAAGTTGTCGATGCTCAGCCGGACACTGCCGAATCCCAGCGGCTTCGCTCTGCCGATCTTATGGGCACAGGCAGGATTTCCAAAATCAATCGCCCATTTCAGCTGATTCAACTGCGTTCTATTAAGGCGTTCAAAATACACGCGGAAACGAAACAACGGCTCCTCGTCCCGTCCCACCGCTTTCATAGGGCGGATTCTCTGTTTCATTGCAGAGAGCTGATTCCCCCTATATTGTTCCAAATCCACTTGACTGTGCCAATAATATTTTCTTCCCCGCAGTTTTGGCTCCCTGACGCTTAAAATCCGCATATTTTGGGGGTTCTTATTATTCTGAACTTTATATTTATAATCATACGTCCAGAATCCCTGTCCCTTTTTCCACTTCTCTGATGGCCCATAAGGCGGTTCCGTATAAAACTCCACCGTTCCCGGCTTTGGCTCCCCCAATTCCGGAAGAACCACCGGTTCTTCAAACAATGCCCCGCCGTCTCTTGCCGGATCAATCAGCACAGCGTCCGTCACCCTAACTTTTGAGGCGCGTGCATAGGTCTTCCCGGATTTCCCCACCATTCCAAATACCTGGCACGCAGGGCAAAGTTTCTCATCCGCACATGGATCGTAACCACCGTTTTCTTTTAATAAAGCCTCAACCGTCTTTGTAAATACTTTCCTCCCTAAGCAGGCCGGAAGTTTCTTTGCCTTATTGGTTCTTTCCGAAAGCACCCTACCCGCGGATACAGAAGACATACACCCGTTAAATGCCGCTTCAAAGACACTCCGCAAAGCTCCTCTGATCTCACTTCCCGGAATCGCAGGATTTTGCGGCGGCAAAGGCAGACCCGTTCCTTCCCATTCCTCCGATGACCAGTCATCATAAGAATAGAAATCATACCCTTTCCACTTTTCGTCCTTGCACTTTTCATTTCTCTTTTCTTCCTCGTTCAGCAGTCTTGAAGAAGATGATGTATTTGGTATAAACAGCGGTGTCAGAAGTTTTATTCTGCAGTCAAAATATCCCGTATAACAATCTTCAAATTCGGCAGCCGGTACCGAACGGCTGCATGATTCCATCAAAGGAATAAAATTGTACGGATTGACAAATCGTTTTTTATAATTCTCTACAAATTTTCCCGCCATCTCACTCATCTCCTTCCCACGGACACAGCCCTATCATGCGGATATCATTCTGAAACACCAGCGCTCCATCCTTTTTCACATCAGGAATACGCATATAGCGGCGTACACGGATTGCCGCCTCCTCCCGCTCATTCAAATCCATCGGTATCTGTATTCTGGTTCCACGGCCAGACACCAGAAGGCTCCAGACCGTGTCCCCTACTTTATACGACTTTTTCGTCTTTCCCCAGAGTTTCTGACATTCATCGATGACATATTCTCCATCATCCTGCATTTTCTTATATTGTCCTATATCCCGTCTCATTCTCCCGATCCAGTTACCGCCTGACGGAACCAGAAGCAATTCCTGCTCCTCGTCGAAAACACGGAGTTCCCGCAGATAAGTCCAATCCAATGCCGCCGGCTCTGTCTGCGCCTCTATGCCCAGGGAAAAGCTGCCTTGATTATAAGTGCCAAAGCACACGGCATAATCCAAAACTGCATACAAGGTTGCTGTATTGGGAAAACATTCGGCAATCTTCTTTCTTGCTTTCTGTTCGGTTATCAAACCAAACGGTTCATACCTCTCCATTGCTCCATCACCTCGTATTCTCTTTCTTCCGATTCCCTTTCACCCACAAAACCGCGGCCTGCATACAACGTTTCTGCTCCTCATCCGTCAAAACATCTCCATCTAAAAAGAGATTGTCTTTCCCGTGTACCGGTTCAAAAATCCCTCTGCCCACCGAGGTCTCTCCGCCCACGGCCAGAATCCCCGCCTGCAAATCCTTGACCGCCCAGAGAAGCAAACCGCAGATTTCGTCGTCTGTCAGATTTAGCCCATTCTTCCTCCACCGTATCGGCAGAATGATTTCTCCTCCTGTCCATGGGATTTCCTCATATAGTGCTCCCTGCACCGTCCCACCGGTAAACCGATCCACCGCGATTCTGGCAACAGGTAAGCCATGACCTCCGTCAATTACCGTTTCCTCAAATATCAGCCCGGAGGCATGAAGCTCCTGATTTCTCATCTCTGTATCACCCCATGTTCCGAACAATGGGTTTAATATCTTCTGTGCTTCCTTCCAGTCCGGCTGCCGCAAAAGCTCCTGCACAGTCTTCACCAGGTGGCTGCGGAAAGCCCCGGCCCAGCTGCTGCCGGGTATCACCGCTTGTTTCCCATGACCGCCAACCGTCATCTGCCCATAATCCGGAATATCCTCTGTCCTTGTAAAGGCCACGGCATAAGTGCGGACCAACAGCGTACCGGAAATACGGAGCAAAACCTCCAGACAATGTTCCCTCCCGGCTCCGCCTGCTTGTTCCAGGTCTTCTATCCGAATCGTCTCACTCCCGGCTCCTTCAAAGGCATCCGCCTGCTCCCAATCCCAGTCCAGCCATTCCTTATAAGAATCACTTTTCCTCATATCAAATACCTTAACACGGGCGTGATCAATCGCTATTTTCCCAAATCCCCTACGGCTTCTGGCCCCCAACCGTAGTTCCCCGCTCTCAAATCCTTTCAGCCACAGATAAATCCACTGACGTTCTCTGTCCCAGACCTGCTCAATTTCCTCTGTCCTCTCCCTCCCCGTAATTTCGGATTTTGCTTTTTCAATACAATCTTCCCGCTCTATCATCTCAATCCGAATCTTTATCGGGGCATTCCTCTCAACAAACTGCAGCTCATATTTGCCCATATGGCTGGCCGTTTTATCCTCATTTAACTTCACGCCGTCACGAATTCCCACTTCCGCCTGCCCTATCCGTGCATCATAGACAAAAATTCTACTCTGTCTGTCATCCCTGCTGCCGGGCACTCCGCCTCTGGGCATTCCGAACATTTTTTTTGTCTCCTCTTCCCCCTTTATGGCCGCCGAATATTCAAGCAGCGCCCCCGCCAGAGAACTACCCGGTATGTAGGGTTCCCCGGACGCCCGAAAAACAACGTCCGAGTCCGAATGCTCCTCTTCTCCGGAGCCAATAGACAGCGGAGAAGCTAAGTGCCCCGTCATCTCCACACAGAGACGGCCGCATATCTTGTTAAAGCTGATTACGCCATCACTCATGATTTTCTTCCCTCCTCGCCTTCCACTTGGCCGCCTCTAAATATCGCTCCATAAATTCCACAGACTCGCCCTCACACGGTTTTATAAAGGTCAAAATGCGCTGCTTTTTTTCCTCCCCGCGGATCCGCTCAACCTCTTCTTCTAATTTTTTATAAGTTCCAGGTTTTCCATCCCGTCCCTTCAGCAGCTGGATCAAGAGAGTAATATCCGACGAGGATGGCAGTTCCTGTCCCTGCTTGTCCATACTGTTCAGGACTTTCCCGGCATCCGCTTCCCACCCAAGGCGCCGTCTCTGATATTCGAGAATTGCTGCAAGTAATCCACCATTTTCTCCACCCGGGCCGTCTCCCTTCCAGGTTTGATCCGGATTTGAGTTTTCTCCTTCCACGATTATTCCCCTCTGGCAATCCTTCCAGGGCATAGCTTTCACCTGTCCGCAGCCTTTTCCGGTCATCATTCCCCAGCGCTTCTCCTCGATTTCCCAAGCCTCCACGTCCCTGTCCGTTTTAATATGGAATGCGCTCCCGGGAGCGAGGGCCGGATTAGGCGCCGAAGGCAGTCTCCATCTGCCGTTATACCCCTGGAGAACGGTGCAACTGCAAATGGAGTGCTCTAATTTTATCGAGCAACTCAACGCTTTGCTCATCTCTTCCATCAGAGGACCTGCCTCCGTTTCAAACAGACCGCTTTCCTGACTCATAGAAACAAACGGACTTATAAGCCAGACCAGCCAGTCTTTTCCACAGGCAGAGTTTCCATACTTCCGCTCCACAGCAGAGGGTTTTGTAATGTGAAATTCACAGCTTCCATATTCCGCGGTTCTGGATTTGCCCAGCATCAGGCAATATCCGTTTTCCTCCAGACACTCAACCAGCCTTTGAATATCGCCCGCCTTTCCCCGTAAAGTACCCGTAAATACCTGCTCTGCCGACAAGGCCATGTACTGAAAGAACTGCCCGGCAGCGTTTTTTTTGTCCTCCGCCCGGTCATTTTGCGCATGCCCGATTGCCCGGTCTGCCGGCCTGGCATGATGGAAATGAATCTCTTTGTCCGGAGCCGCCTTATATAAGCAGCCGTCTTTCAGGCAGATGTGTTCGGAAATATTTTTTCTTCTTCTGTTTTCCTCATCTTTCATTGTATTAAACCATACCGTCCTATCGTCCTTCAGAACGGCAAACGCTTTGGGGCAGGGTACATACTCTCTTCCGTCTTTTTTGAGAAACGCATTGCCAAACTGAACTCCGTCACGCAAAAAAATCCGACAGAAATCCGCATCTTTATGCGCATTCGCTCCCAGTAAATACTTTTTTATGTACATTCCCGCAAACGCGCCTAAAATAGCGCTTCCCTGAATCTGATCCGCCACCTCACCGGAGTTTCCTTCCAGAATTATTGGCAGTTTTAACTTAATTTCGTAGGGCAGGCTAACCTCCTGCTCCGGATGGATTGTCTGAAACAGCGCAGTACTCTCTTTCTTAATCCCTGTCTCTTTAAGCGCCGCTTCTTCTAATGTACAGCGAACTTCTCCCATTCCTCTGGTAATACCGATTCCCATATGGCGCAGACCTTTTGCGCACAAAAGCAGCGCCTGTTCCTCCTCCTGACTCAGGCTTCCCTCAATCCGGCTGCAAAAAACAAGGCCGGAGGGAACCACCTGTACCGTGCGAAGGGAATGAGCACTCGCGGTTCCCGTTTGTTCCAGAGCCGTCCTTGTCCTTTTTCTGGTAAATATATCTTCCAGAAGGGAATCCTCTATATCTTGACAATCTTTAACGTTCTTTAGAAATTGCTCGTAATCGCAGATCATAAAGTTTTCCTTTTTCTCCTGATTAAAAAGATATTCAGGTACAAGGCTCAAATGCCCGTCTCCCACACGGATTCCCTCTCCGCCTAAGCTCCCCGGACTACCAAATATGCGGGATAGAAGTTCTCCCGCAATCATCCCGTTATCGGCCAGTTCCCTCCCCGACTCCAGCAGGCAGCCTTTGATGCGCTTTGCCGGAATCTTTGGAATTCCGTATTCCAGCGCAGTCTTGCTGTTTATCATACCGGGGGCATTCTCCCCGGTAGCGGTACAGAAATCACTTTTTAATTCAATTCGCAGATTCCATTCTCTCATATGGCTGACCTCACTGTATATTTAAAAATTTATTCACCAAATCCAACCGGCACATTCCCTGTATCTCTAACGCATCAAATAAGGGCGAATCCTCCCATCTTCCCGACACCAGATTGTCGATTTTATATCCGCGCGAAACAAACTCCTTCTTTAGAAATTCCATCGCATGGCCTCCTTCTAAAAACGCGCGGTACATTTTATGCAGCCGCCCCGATGGCCAGTCCTCCTCCATCTTAACTAATACATCATATAATGACTCTAAAGAATTGTCCCTGGTTCTATTTTCGTCAATCCCCAGAGAATACGGACGTTTCTGATAGTTTCTATTCTTAAGCGAAAATCCCACCTCACTGTCTTTTATCACTTGGAAATCCAGGAAACATACTGCCATCGCGCTTCTCTTCTGTTTTTTTTCTTCATACCACGCATTCTTGGCCTGTCCGCAGGACTTCTCGGCGATTGAATAGGCCACACGAAACGGGAAATGGCTGTGAACAAAGGCAATACCGCCGCAGGCTGTTATTTTCTTTTCCTCACCGTCCTGCATCTGCAACAGTTTCATCATGAAGCCCGCCGCAATCGGAACAGCCAGCTCCGCCCTGCATATAAATGTAAAATCATCCCCATCCATCAGGATAGGACGCAAAGGAAAAATCCTGCGCTCCTCTTCTGTCCCGTTTCCCCTGATTAAGACCTGACAATCCCACAACTCCTGAAGTACCTCGTGATACGTCTTCTCAAAAAGCCCCGCTATTTTCTTCGACTCTCTGCGTATGATCGGAACTCCCTCCAGATAGCCCATATGCTCACCCAGAAGTTGATTCATCCGGTCGCCCATCCCGTTGCCGTCAATGTGGCCGACCGCAACCATGCTGTCTTCCCCATACTCTCTGGAAAGCTGGTCCATCTCTTCCGGATATCCATAGCTGACTCCATTGTCCAATACCGGAAACAGACGTTTATAATGGACAATATCTTTATAAGCGTTCCGCTTCTGGAGCTGAATCCGGGTTACATTTTCCGATTCCGTTTCATAATGGATCTGAGCGGTGATCGGCTGGTGGCTTCCATCCTCCTGTTCCACAACCGGAAACGGAGAGTATACCAGCTGACGGATCATATGCTTCTTCTTTTCATTCATTTCCTGATCCAGCCTTCTTCTGTCTGCTGCAAAATCAGACAGATCCGTCTCGATGTATGCGGCCGTTAAATAGACGCCCTGGCATTTTACCGCGGCCTTAATCCCCAGTTTTTCTCCCACCCTGCAAAAAAATTCCAGATTCCGAAACAATGCCACTGCGTTCCCGCCGCCTATATAAATGACTTCAGCCATCATCCTCTCGTCTTGCGGCAGGCGCAGTCGATCTGCCAGCTTCCAGTCCAGGAGCACCTCCACGTTTTCCTCATCTGCGGCTTCCCGAAATGACTCAAGCAAAAATTCTTCCATGATTCTTGTCACCTGATAAGAGGCGCCGGCATTTTCCCGCAAGCGGTTCGTGGCAAAGATGTAATCCTGGATGCCTCCGACGTCAAATTTTGCTAAAATATAATCACTTTTATTATTTCCCATCCCCATTTTCTCCTTTGTTTTGCTCGGACTTCTTTAAAATATCGCTGAATTGTTTCGCGTAGGCATGATGCGGGAACAACATGGGATTGTTGATTACCATAAGAAGCTGGTTCAGTTGGAAAATCAAAGAGAGGATTACATTCTCTTCCTCCTCATCATTGTTAACTGTCTGCGGTACCTTAAGTTCCTGAAGAAGGTTCTCCCTCTTCGTTGTTAAACTCATTTTTCTGCTTTCTCTGTATTCTTTATCCTGTAAATCCTTGATCCCATGTATCGCATGATTCATTGAATCGTTCCAATTCTCTAAACTTTGCATTTCGCCTGGTATACTTTTATACAACTTCTTATTTTCCTTATCTACTGACAGGATTATATCGAAACGGTCCTTGTATTCGTCTAAAAAATTTTTTCCTGCAAGTGTACACAATATTTTCACTGGGCGGGTTGCGGTTTGAGTTAAATCATTCTTCCTGCCATGAGGATTATCCAAATTATCCGCCATGTAAGTTGCCATTCTGGCCACGGAGTCCATCGATGTGGTTAACGCACTGATGGATTCTTCCCATGATTCAATTGCTTTCTTATCTGGGAATTCACCTTTACACTGAACCACTGCCGCCACAGCTTCAATCGGTATGAATTTTATCTTTCCATAATTAAATATGTACGGCGTATAAAGTTCATCAAAAATTGCCAGATCGACTTCCCTTGACTTATGTCCAAACGCATCAATAATAAATACGCCCTGCTCAATACAGTATTTTCTTGGAACAACCATTTTGAACAGTGATTCCCACACGGCTTCTCTGTAGGAGCCTTCCGTAGGATAATGGTTCGGAACCTCCAACAAAAGCTGATTTACTATAGATGTCTCAATATCCTTATAGTTCTTGGCAATCGTCAATAATATCTCATCGTAGGTAGTAACCCAAGCCATCTTCATCCCTCCGCTCACTATCGTTAAATTTATTTATCGTAATAAATATTATAATGCCCAAACCCAATCGTTGCACCTTTTCCCAGCCGAAGACGGCTCCCCAGTTCTAGAACAGGCACAAACGGGGATAAGTCCCCCTCGTACAAAATCCAACCCATTTTAGACGCGAGTTCCAGTTTCCCATCCCTCTGGTTCATAGAATATCTGAAAAAAGGAATCTCTTTCCAGGACTCCCCAACCGTTCTGATCTCCGCGGCCTGCCGCATCATCTCTTCTATATCCCACTCCAGGTTAAAATCCGTATACCTTGCTGTCATAAGAGAAATTCTCCGGGTCAAAAACTGTATCACCATGTCAAAAGGCAATTTTTGAAACAATTTGTTGCCGGAGACCACCCTTAAGGGTGTGTCAAAAACCAGGCAGGCATATGCGGCGTTCCGTTCTTTTACGGAAACTGTTCTGGGAATCAAGTTGCGAATCCAGCTTTTTCCGCCGGCATAAATCAATCTTCCGGAATCCTGATCCGTAACATGCACGAGACGGAACGGAATTCTTTCCGCTCCCCAGCCTTTCTGTTCTGCTGCAATCAACGCATCCAGATAGACTCCTGCATGCTCTGTTCCACTGCCGAATAAGGTAATGTCAAAGACACAGTAATCTCCGATCTCCCATTTTTCCTTTCCCTGACCGTATACATAGATTGTATATGGATTCACTGCCCCTGCCTCGCCACCGGTATTGCTAAAGCACTGAACATACTGGCATGTCCCTCTCTCTTCACACAAAAAGCACTTTACATTTCTATGATGACAATAGAATTCATGAATGCAATGCCCCATGAGTCCACGTATCGTTGAGCCTAAGTAGGCAGGAAGTGTCCCGCCCTTTAAACATTCGTAGCTCACATGTAATGTTAATATCTTCATAAACTCAAACATATACAATAAGATCCTCCCGCTATCCGACTCAAAATTAGTCGGTATTTAACACAAACATACCATTATCTCTACACGTTAAATTTCTTTCAAAAAACTGTGCAAAGGTCATACCCGAAGAACTGGGCAATCCATTATTTCACAGCTATTATCTCCCCAATACGCATGGAACCATTTTTGCAGAAAAAGGAGCCCAGCCAAAAACCATCATTGAGTACCTGGAAGACAGGGAAATTCAAACCGCCATGCCCCCATACGTTTTCAATATAGGGATGAGCGTCTTTCCTACCCCTCAGAAAAGCGTAGGCAAAACAACCGTTTTGATAAGGAATATATTAATCATATTATACACTATAAAGGATATTACACCAATAATAAAGTTGCTATATATTCTCCCAATTTAATTACAACCAACAATTAAATCCTCAACTTTCTGTCTGAGAACACAATTATTGGTAGTGATATCCCCTTCGCCAGCAGAAATCAACCTCTCAACCTCTGATCAACTTCTGCTGATACCTAAGCCATCTCCATTCCTGTTCATACCGCCTATGGCATGTCGAATCCAGTTCGCCATCATTCCAAGTACGTTACTTTATAAAAATAGCAGAACTATTATCGCCATCCAATAGGACTTTCTGCAAGATATAGTTCTGCTTTTTAGATTCCCATATTTTATTTTCCAGATTCTTCGCTTCCTGCTCCTACTCTGGAGCATCTGGTACCGATTTTAACACAGCCAGCAAAAAACCAATCCTCTTCAAACTGCGACATTTCTACAAAAATATCCCTTGTTTCTGCTACTCGCTGGAAATACTCTAATCCCCCATCAACACTGCATTTCCCACAAGAACAGGACACGAAATCATATATGGAATTTGATTCAATCACCTCACCACATGCTTTGCATTGAATACAATTCTTTATAATTTTCATGGCTGCTTCTCCTGTCCTTTATTGGATTCATGCATTTCTATTTTCGACATAATTCGACAATTGTCTCGCAGTTTGTTGAGTAGATAATAATGATGGCGAGAAGGTATACTCCTCCCCAAGCGGAAACGGTATAATTATCTTTACACGTCACTTTGATCCGCTTGATGTTCTAATTCTATTAAATATTTATCATAGTCTGACATAAATAATCGATCCTGAACAATACGATATTTTTCAAACTCAGTCTCTGCATGAAGCTTAGCCTGTTCCGCACTGACTTTTCCCGGTCCCATCAGCAGTTCGTTCCCGTTAAACTCCAAAAAACCATCAAGTCGCTTTGCCCAGTCCTCCATACTCATCGGTATTCTTCGTTCCGCCTGTAACTCCGCATAGTCGAGATAGAGTGAAACGATTCTCTGTAAATAGGACATTTCCTTTTCGCTAAGATAATTCTTAGCAACAGTAACATCTGCTTTGACAATTTTCCCATCCGGCGCTGATTCCCATGTTGTCAAACCCATATGTTCTTTTTCGGCATTTGCACGCTCTACAATCAATTCTGCTGCCGTATGACGATGTACGGCCCAATGCATCTTGTTCTGTACCATTTTGAAAAACTGCCGGGTAGTCTTGGCATCTTTGTCGTAATCAAACGCTGTGGCATAGAGATCTGTAACCTTCTGATAAAATTTTCGCTCGGACAGACGAATCTCACGAATATTTTCAAGCTGGCGTTCAAAATATTCATCAGTGAACATATGCCCTTTTTTCAGGCGCTCTTTGTCCATCGTCCATCCTTGAATTGTATAATCCTTGACAATCTGACCGGCCCATTTGCGGAATCTTACGGCACGGTCGTTGTTCACTTTAAAGCCAACGGCAATGATTGCCTGTAAGTTATAATGTTTCGTACTGTAGGATTTACCATCCGAGGCAGTTATTAAGTATTTCTTAATAACTGATTCTTCTACCAGCTCATCATCTTCAAATATCCTTTTAAGGTGCTGATTGATTGCCGATACAGAAACATCATATAAGGTTGCCATCATTTTCTGCGTCAGCCAGATGTTCTCGTCCTCATAGCGCATCTCAAAACTATCTGAGTTACGACCTGTAGATGCTACATATGTTAAATACTCAGCGGCTGAACTATGGATTGTAATCTCTTTCTTCTTGTTTGTCATAATTTCTTTTCCTCAATCTTTATTTCCTCAAAAAATTATAGGTTTAAATATTCCCTAGTCCATTAATTATCCTTATATCGTATTACATCCAAATTAACATATTCAATCTCACGATTCACGGACCAGACACCTTCTTTTTGGACTACTCGAAATTCTTAAGTAGTTACCTTCCGCTCTAATTTCCAGTTATTAAAAATTCTGCAAATATATATTCCTACAAATCCCAACCAGCCCATTAAATCTGTTTATTGTTTCACTATTTTACACTTTTCTTCAACCGTACAATACTTTCCACATTCGCCGTCCCCGGAAACATATCCACACAACACCCCTTCTCCACCCGATACCCATTCTCCTGCAAAATCACCAGATCCCTCGCCAAACTGGTCGGCTTACACGACACATACACCATCCGCTCCACGCCAAAGCCGATAATCTTCTCAATCGCCTTCGGATGAATCCCGTCCCTGGGCGGATCGAGCACAATCAGTTCCGGCTTATCTGTCAGTTCATCCACAACCTTCAGCACATCGCCGGCAATAAATTCGCAGTTGTCTAGCCCGTTCAGCCTGGCGTTCTCTTTCGCTGCCTCCACGGCCTCTTTAACAATCTCCACTCCCACTACCTTTTCTGCCACCGGGGCGAGAATCTGGGCAATTGTACCCGTTCCGCTGTACAGGTCAAATACCACCTTTCCCTTTGTCTCTCCCACATATTCCCTCGTCTTTTCATATAATACTTCAGCCCCCAGGGAATTCGTCTGGAAAAATGAGAATGGAGAGATTCTGAATTTAAGCCCCAGCAGCTCTTCAAAGAAATAATCCTTTCCGTAAAGAACCTCTGTCCCCTCATCCTTCACCGCATCTGCCAGGGAGTCATTCTTTGTATGGAGAATCCCAGCCATTTTCCCTTCTAACGGCAGTGCCAGAAGGCGCTCCAGCCATCCGGCCAGGAGTTTCTTCTCCTCTTCCACTCCAATCTGTGTTGTCGTAATCAAATCCAGTAGTATCTCCCCGGTCTTGACAGCCCGTCTCACCAGAAGGTGGCGGAGGTATCCGGTATGCTGCATCTTCTTATAAAAGCCAACTTCTTTTTCCTCGAAATACGCTTTCGTACAAAGCAGGATATCACAGAAATCCTTGTGAACGATCCTGCATTCGCCGGTAGTCACAACATCATAAAAGCTGCCCCGTTTATGCATGCCAAGAGCCAGAGGGCCGTCTTTCACCTCATCGCCAAAAGAAAATTCCATCTTATTGCGGTAGCAGTCCGCCAGAGGGCTACCCTTGATTCCTTCAAATTCATACTCTTCGCAGACACCGTCAAGCAGCTCTTTCACCTGCTCTTTTTTTATTTCCAGCTGTGTTTCATAGGGAATCGTCTGATAGAGACAGCCTCCGCATATCCCAAAATGAGGACATACTGTCTCCGCTGTCTCGATTTCGGACCGCTCCAGGACCTGCATCAGGCGTCCCTCGCACTTGCCTTTTCTCTTTTTGTTCACAAGAAATTGGATTTTCTGTCCCGGAAGAGCATTTTTCACAATGACCTTCTCATCCTCTATATGAAGAATTCCTTTATTCGGAAATTCAATCTTTTCAACAATTCCTTCATAAATCTTACCTTTTTTCATATTAATATAAACTCCTTTTATCAGCTTTCTTATACTTTCTTATAAATTCGTCAGACCTTGAAACCACAGCACTTTTGCTGATGCGCATCTTTTCATCCGCCGCCGTAATCCGTACCCTGTTTCCGCGGCCTGCTCCGTTTTCTTTCTTCTTTCTTCTTTCTACTGGCTTTACCAGTATACACGAAAAAACAGCTGATGAAAAGCAAAATCCGGCTCATCCCCGTCCCCTGCCCATGTTACAGTTCACAGCCCCGCAAAAAGATGGTCCTGCAAGCTGTAACATGCTCCGCGATGCATAGAAACGGCAAAAACCGCTGTTTCCCGCCGTGTTCCGCGAGGTGTTTTCGTGCAGAATGCGCATGAAAATACCTCGCGGGACACAACCGTGTGAACAGTAGTCTGCTCATACCTGCTGAAATAACCTGTGCTGCCTCCTGACTCTGGCCTTAATAAGTCCCAGAAACGGCTCCGGCCCCAGCACCCGCACCACCGGACCGAAGGACAGGATATCGATTAACAGTTCCGTCTCATCGGCCTTATCATAATAAATGGAACAAATCCAGCATTTTCTCTCCTCGTCAAATTCCGTATGTTTTTCATAGTTGGCAAATTGCAGCATGCACCGTTCCAATGAATTGCGCTCCCCGCTGATTTCCAGAACTACCGGCTCCTGTGATTTTCCTCTGTTGCAAAATCTGTACTCTGCCGGTTCTATGGAAACCTCGCGCTTTGAAGGATGACATGCCCTGATTTTAGACAGGTTCAGTGTCAATTCCCGTCTGAAATTCCCCCGGCTGTATTCCAGGCTGCAAAGCCGGAACTTGTCGTCTTTTGAAGAATACTGAAGCTGATAGGGCAGCGTCTCATACGTAACCGTATCACCCGTTTTTCCTTCATAGGCGACAAATAACGCCTGTTTCTTTTCAAGCGCCTGAAGAATGCTTCTGAAATTTTCCCGGTATTGTTTAGAGTTATAGTCATCCCCATCCTTAAATCTGTCAAAATAATAAAAATCTTCCTCGTCGAACAGCGGCTCCGTATCCTTCAGCAGCTCCCCGGCCCACGCCAGATCGCTGTCGCTTAGAAACAGGCTTATCCTTCTGTCCGCAATTATGGATTTCAGCCATCTCTGCTGCAGTCCGGTAAGCGGCAGCTTCGGCAGATGTGAAACAGCCGGAGTATACGTGCCGTCCCTACCTTTTTTCATGAAGGCCCATTCCCCGCCGGTCAGATTTGGAAGAATCGTAAGGACGCTTTCTTGAAAACCATATTTCCGGATGATGCCTTCCATCTCTTTTACTGTAACCGGATGCCTCTCTGACTCCCTCAAAATCTGCCCAACCACCTGGTAATAGCAGCTATATATCTTTTCAAATAACTCCATCTTTTTCATCTCCGCAGTACATCTCATACATTCGTTCCAGATCCCGTTTTACCTTCGCAACCACCGCACGGTTTCTACACTGAATATCTAGAATCCGTCCGGTAAACGTTTTCAGCCAGGAAAGCATCTCGTTGGTATCAAAAAATGTTCCGGTGTAGAGATATTCGTGTTCTCCCGTCTTTCTGACCAAAGCCCCGCGTCCCTCCCGGTAAATCCTCTTCAGGATATAGGACTCCTTCTCCACATCGATATAGAATTTCACCGATATCTCTTCCCCCCGTCCGGTGCCCCCAAAAGATACGCCCCAGCACAACCCCAGATTTTTTTGAAGCGCTGCCTTCCATTGAGCATAATCCTCACATACTGATGTCATCTTAACCTTACTGATACAGTCCAGACGAAAATTCATAAAACGGCGCCGGTTCTCCAGATAGCAGCATATGTAACGGCGTCCGGTCCTGGTACTGACGAATATCTTAAGGGGCAGCCCCTTCATGGAAGACTCGTTGCCGCTGCGGCTGCTTTTATTGACAAACTCAATCCTCCGGTGTTCCCTCATCGCTTCCAGAATCTCAAATAAGATTCCGTCCTCCAGGGTATGTACAATAAAATGATGCTTAAACTGAAATCTGTCATTTTCAGAATTCTCACGGTCCAGAATCGTGCTGCCGATAAAACCAAAGGGCGCCCCTTCCTGATAAAACTTTACTGCCGTTAAAAGAGGCAGGAAGCTGTCTTCCTGCAAACCCGGCTTCAAATGATACAACAGCGTTTTTCCCTTTTTTACCGTGCCCAGGATTCCCATCTCTTCATATTCCTTCAGCTTCAGCCGCACCGTCTGGCTGTCGAAAACCACACCGTAGCATCCCGCTATCCGATCCCCCAATTCCCCTGCACTCAGTCCCTCCCGCTTCTCATAAAGCTGAGCCGGGATAAAAAAATGAAGCATGATATCATTGCTGGTAAAACTCTTTGCCTTCCATGCCGCATAGAGAGGGTTCTGCCTGATTGTCCTGCTGTCCACGTTGATATAAACCTGTTTTCCCTTTGAAGTATATTCCGACACCATATACTCAGAAAGCCAGCTCTCAATCCTGCGCTTCTCGTTATCATAGGTCCTGGCGCTTTTAACATCATAATCGCCCCTCACCTTGAACCCGTAGACATAAAACTGCCGCATATAGTCGCGAATACGGTCAAAATTCTTAATCAGCTCCTGAAATTCCGCCATCTTCCCACATCCTTATATTTATCTTAATTATGTAATATCACATTCATCAAGGCTTATCTCTTCACCCGGCTCAAGTCCATCACTCCCGGCTCAAACCGATTTTTTCTTCTTTAAGACCAGTCTACCGTCTGGCTTTCGCCTTGTCAAACCGATTCTATCATTTAGCCTCCCTCTGCCCGTATCCCAGTTAATATGGTTCTTACCCTCTTCAGGAAGTCCGCATTACTATTCTCAGCCCCGTAAAAAACGCGGTTCTGCAAACAGTAACAAGTTCGCAACTTTTTTTAAATGATATTTCTCCCACAATCCTTTATGATAAATTCATGAGAAACATAACTCTCAAAACATTGCAGGCTGTCTCACAGGCGAGGGGTTATCTCCAGGAGAGCCCCCGCGGTGCCTCCGTCCCTGATCGGCAGGTATTCCGGCCAGTCAGCATAACATGATGTGTCGAAGGTTCGAATCCTTCCTTGCGAAAGCATGTAGCTAAGTGGTATAGCAATCATTAAACTTTGGAACATCCTGATAAGATGTTGGCCAAACCATCACAGAGTTAAAGACGCCCCTTCTTCCGTTTCCTTCTGCGAATCTGCGTGGTCAGGGTACGCACCGCCGAACGGCCGTGCCGCCTTCCCCAAAGATTGCGCATTAAGAAGCAGCCAAAAAACTGCCAGAACCGATTTGGATACCGTTCCGGCAGACTCTGTGCCAGAGCAGGCGGCTGATACAGCGCCTCTCAGCCGCAGGGCAAAACCGGTACTGAAAAAAAGGTCCGCAGACTTTTGGTGAAGAAGGGACGTAACTGCTCTAAAACTGCTTTTCAAAAAAATCACAGAGAATAAATTTTAAATGGAGGTAAACATTTATGAAATATATAATCAAAGAACAAGAATGCGGTTATTTGTTAAAAAACGGAAGATTTCAAAGCTTTCTCGCCGCCGGCTCCTGCCATTACATAAAAGCTATGGGCTATGAGCTGAAAATTGTCCCGATGACCGGAGCCGTCAATACCTGCGGGATTCCGGTTGAGGTTCTGATGAAAAACAAAGAATTTTCCGAGCGTGTAATCCGTGTAAATATCCCGGACGAATGTCTGGCTATCCGCTTTGTCAACAAAGCATTCAAGGAGGTCCTGACAGGTCCCGAGGCTTTATACTGGAACGTATTTGAAGATGTGGAGATCCGCCTGGTAGACATCACGAATCCGTATATGGATCAGACCCTGCCAAGATATTACATAGACCTGATCCCGGTCAAATTCTATAAAAAAATCACCATCAAAGACGGTGAGATCGGACTGCTCTATTTTGACGGCAAGTTTGAAAAAAGGCTGGAGCAGGGCAACTGGTATTTCTGGAACTACGGCAAAGAGGTTACCTGCAAAATTTTCAATATGAAGGCACAGCAGTTAGATATCTCCGGCCAGGATATCCTGACCGCCGATAAGGTAAGCGTCCGGTTAAATGTGGTATGCAGCTTCCGGATCACTGACCCGGAAAAGCTGGTCAGGACAATCGAGGGAGCTTCCGCGCAGCTCTATACTGCCGCCCAATTATGTATCAGGAAATATGTGGGCCGCTTCCGCCTCGATGAACTGCTTGTCCAGAAAGATGAGATCGGCCGCTCCGTCTGTGAGCAGTTAAAAGCGGAGCAGGATGACTACTGCGTGGAAATCTTAAATGCCGGAATCAAAGATATCATCCTGCCCGGCGAAATCCGTGACATCATGAATACCGTACTGGTCGCTGAGAAAAAGGCCCAGGCTAACGTAATCATGCGCCGTGAGGAGGTGGCATCCACTAGGAGCCTGTTAAATACGGCAAAGCTGATGGATGAAAATAAAACTTTATTGAAACTCAAAGAAATGGAATATTTAGAGAAAATCTGCGATAAAGTGGGCAATATCTCCGTGAGCGGCGGAAAAGGAATTCTGGAGCAGCTTTCCGAACTGACAGGACTGTAACGAATGACATCAAATAGCTGCGGACAGACGCGCAGAATCTGCTCGCTCTGCGCACAGGTCACCGCCCTCAATCAATCAATCAATCAATCAATAAGGCGCCGGAACGACCGTATCATACGGCCGCCTGTTCCGGCGCCTCTCTCATCATCTTATCTTATTGTACTTAAAAAGATACATTTTATCGCATCACACAGCGTTTTATTCTTTGTCGTCTTCTGCATCATCCTCGAAGAAGTCGTCATCGAAGTCATCTTCAAAATCGTCTTCGAAATCTTCCAGATAATCCGGTGTGAAGAATCTGTATACACCATACGCAATCGCTGCGACTGCCGCTACAACACCGATAATAGCGAGAATCCAAAGAATACATGTTTTTTTCTTCTCTTCCTCTTCTTTTCTGTGTAAAAATTCATTCAGCTTTGTTGCATTCATGATTTCTTCTACTTTTGACAATGCATCCTTACCCATCATATCAAATTTATTCATAGGTTCCACATCCTTTCTTCCGTGATCCTGCACCGATGTTTTTTCCTTTATATTATATCACCAATATCATGTTTTTACTATCCTATTTTTGTCCTTTTTCAAATTTTACACAATATGGCGATCAAATAAGAAAAATTTCACGTAAGCGCCGCCAATCCTTCCGCCGCAGTGCGCATCCTTTTCTAAACCTTCAATAATTTGGCAAATGATGCAAACATTTTTTTAACGCCTACCCGGTCAAACTCCACTGTGACCTCAAAATCTTTGCCGCCATCTTCTATCTTTTTAACCGTACCCTCGCCAAATTTAACATGTTTTACCCGTTCGCCCTCAGAGTATGGCAGATGATCCGCTTTTTGTACGGAAAATGCTTTGCCGAAGGAGGGGGCAGCCGGCGCTGTCTTTGAGGCATACGCATTGGGTTTCACGCCAAATGTGCTGACTCCCTCTCCCTGCCGGTTCCCTGCCGTACTTCCAAAGCCGGAGGCGGTTGCGCCGCCTCCCGACGCAGCTCCCCATCCGGTCGTAATGCCGCCGGAACGTCCCCATGAACGATTGGTGGATGAACCCTGGACGCCGGAGCCGGCTCCGCCCCAGCCGGACGAAGCCGCTTCTCCAAAGCCTCTGTCCGAAGAGGAAGCGGATGGGCTGCCTCCCCATGACCTGCCAGCGGTCCTGCCAAATACAGACGGCTGTTCTTCCTGCTCCAGAAGCCATGCCGGTATCTCTTCCACGAAGCGGCTGGCCCTGGAATACCTCGTTTCCCCGTTCGTCATACGCTGTCTTGCCATGGTCAAAGTCAGTTTTTCCCTGGCCCTAGTAATTCCCACATAGCAGAGCCTGCGCTCCTCCTCAACCGCATCCTTGTCGTCCGACATAATCGACATGCTGCTGGGGAACAGGCCGTCCTCCAGACCGCTTAAATATACATAGGGAAATTCAAGTCCCTTTGCGCTGTGAAGGGTCATCAACACGATACGGTTCTCCGATTCATCCATATTGTCCACGTCGGCCACCAGGGCAACTTCCTCCAGAAAACCGTCCAGAGTCGGATTATCCTCATTTTCACTGTAGCTGACCGCTTTGTTAATCAGCTCCTCGATATTTTGGAGACGTGTTTCCGACTCGATCTCGCCCTCCGACTCGATTTCCTTCTTGTATCCGGTATTCTCCAGCACTTCTTCGATCAGCTCCTTGATGCTCATCTCCGGAAGGCGTGCTTTAAAATCTTCAATCTGCTCTGTAAAAACACCGATCTTGTCAGCCGCCTTGCCAAGGGTCGGTATTCCCCTTACGCGCAGAAGGGCGTCATAAAAGCTCATCCCATTGGCAGACGCAAATCTCGTCACCTTGCCGACAGAGGTGGCTCCGATCCCCCTCTTCGGAACATTGATGATACGCTGTACCGCCAGATCATCCTGCCCGTTGGCAATCGTCTTCAAATAGCAGAGAATATCTTTGATTTCTTTTCTCTGATAGAAGTTCACGCCGCCCACCAGACGATAGGGAATGCTGTACAGGATACATTTCTCCTCCAGCAGACGGGACTGGGCGTTTGTCCTGTAAAGCACGGCAAAGTCGGAATATTCCCTGCCTGTCTCTTCCTTTTCCCGTCGTATGTCTTTTACAATCGCCTCAGCCTCCTCATAGGCCGTATCAAACTGCAGGAACCGGACCAGATTCCCCTCGTCGTTGGCTGTCCAAAGCGTCTTATCCTTCCTGCCCCGGTTATTGCGTATCACTCCGTTGGCTGCGTTCAGGATATTCTGGGTGGAACGGTAGTTCTGCTCCAGCTTAATTACCTTAGCCCCCGGAAATGCCTTCTCAAAGCTCAGGATGTTCTCGATATTGGCGCCTCTGAATTTGTAAATGGACTGATCATCATCACCTACCACGCAGATATTCCGGTATTTTCCGGCCAGCAAATCGACGAGCTTGAACTGCGCCATATTGGTATCCTGGTACTCGTCCACCATTATGTAACGGAAACGCTCCTGATAATAATTCAGCACATCCGGAACATTCTGGAACAGTTCCACCGTTTTTACAATCAGGTCGTCAAAATCAAGGGCGTTATTCTTCTTTAACTCCTTCTGGTATTCCTTATAAATCTGGGCAACCTTCTTCTCCCGGAAATCGCCTCCGGCGTTCAGTTCAAATTCCTCCGGCGTGATCATATCGTCCTTCGCAGAAGAGATTCTGCTGAGGACCGCCCGCTCTTTAAACTGCTTTGTGTCAACATCCAAGCGCTTGAATATCTGCTTCATCAGGGTTCTCTGATCATCCCCGTCATAAATCGTAAAATTAGTGCTGTATCCCAGGTACTCAATATGCCTGCGCAGGATCCGGACGCAGGAGGAATGGAACGTGCTGACCCAGATGCTCTCGGCGCCGAAGCCGACAATCTTGTCTACCCTCTCCCTCATCTCAGCCGCTGCCTTATTGGTAAAAGTGATAGCCATGATATTCCATGGGTTCACCTGTTTTTCTTCTATCAGGTACGCAATCCTGTGGGTCAGAACCCGGGTCTTGCCCGATCCTGCTCCCGCCAGTACGAGAAGCGGACCTTCCGTATGATATACCGCTTCCTGCTGCATCGGATTGAGTAATTCGTATTTGTTCATATTTTCTACCGCCTTTTATCTGATTCCATATTCAGGGTAACGTGAAATTTATTATAATATATTTTCCTGTGTATGTCACGAAAAACTCTTAGACAAAAAGCCTGTGCATTTATTCATACACTGAGTAGATATCCTTGATATATCATACCTCCGCCCGGTACCTCCAGACACCGTCCTCAAAATAACGGCTGACCTTCCCAAGCTTCTCCAGATGATCCGCATGAGCCATACATTCCCCTACCGCAAACCACTTCTGGGCCGCCGGGAAATCCTCCCAACTGGCCGCCCGGATCTTCCACCGCATCTTTCCGGTCAGCTCATAAAGTGTCATATCCGGTTTTTCCTCGAGAAGTTTTATGACCTCCTCCAGCCGTTTTTCATGATGAAGCAGAAGCTGTTCAATCCTCTCCTCATAATTTCCCGTCTTTCTGTGCCCGGGGAGTGCAAAAACCACAGGGTACTTCTTTGCTTTTTTTAAGCTGTCCAGATAATCGCCCAGAGAGTCCCCCACGCCCAGCCATGATGTAATATTGGGAGAAATGTCAAACAGGATATGATCTCCTGTAAACATAAACCGATGCTTCTCTTCCCAGAACATTGCATTGCCGGGCGTATGTCCCGGCACGGAAATCATCGTAAGACTGTATGGGCCGGCCTGGATCTTATCACCTTCACGCAGCGGGCAAAAGCGTCCGTCCAGCGCATCCAGCTTATAGCGGGACGCCGGATTAACCGTCTCTGTTACATTTAACAGTTCCTCAGGAAAACCGGCCTCCAAAAACTGGCGGTGACGGAGCAGGCTTCGCTGCGGAAGAAAACCCTCCTGTAATACCTTAAAATCCGTCTCACTGATATAAATCCGGCCGTCTGGGGCCGCCGCCTCCCTGGCAAGCCCGGTGTGATCGGAGTGGAGGTGCGTGAGAAGCACATCGATCCGGCTTGTACTGCTGCCGGCTTCCGTTATACCTGCCATCAGCGCCTCCCGGCACTCCGGACGGCGGAATCCCGTATCAATCAGAAGATCCCGCTCCCCGCCCCGGATCAGATAGCTGTTCAGTTCCCTTAAAGGATTCTGGGGCAGCGTTACGCCCAGCCTGTATATATTTTCTTTTACCTGTTCCACCACAGATTCTCCCATATCAGAATTCCTCCTCTGCGCCGTTTCGGTGCGCCATTGCCTTAAACAGCCAGAAACAAATGATAATGCCCAATACAATTGACAAATAATCGGCCGCAGGCTGCGCATAAATTACGCCGTCCAGTCCGAACATCCGATCCAGAATAAATACAAGAGGGATAAAAATCAGGCCCTGGCGACAGACCGTAAGTACCAATGACGGGAGCGCCTTTCCCATTCCCTGAATTGTGTTAATGCAGAGAAACAGAATGCCGATAAACGGGCCGGAAAGCTGAAGGGCAATGACCATCTGGATTCCATAGGCAATAACCTCGGTATCGTTTATAAATATCTGAATCAGCGTCCGGCGTGCAATCATCATGATAATCGTCAGCACCGTACCCATGATCACGGCGCATATACCGGTAAATCGGAAGACCTGCATCAGCCGTTTTTTATTCCTGGCTCCGTAATTATAACCAATCAGCGGCTGGATGCCTGCGCAGAGGCCAATCTGCAGAAGCACCACCAGCATATTCGATTTCATCGCCACGCCCATGGCGGCTACCGGAGTGTCACCGTATCCAACCAATGCCAGATTTAAAATAATATTGGCAAAGCTCATCAAAATGTTATTCAGGGATGCCGGAATCCCAATCGAAGCAACACCGGATGCGATCCGTTCCCCCATCTTAAAGTCCTTAAGCTTAATGGAGAGGGAAGATTTTTTCCTGAGAAAATAGACAAGATAAAAGGCGCTGGCCGCAATATTACCGATGACGGTAGCGATCGCCGCGCCGGTTACCCCCCAGCCCAGCCCCAGAATCATAACGGGATCCAGTACGATATTGACCACGGTTCCAATCAGATTTCCTATCATTGACTCCCGGGCTGCCCCCTCGCCCCGGAGAATGTTGCCGAAGGCAGTGGCAAAGATGATAAATGGGCCTCCGAAGGATATGTAGGTCAGATACTGTCTGGCATACTCAATTGTATTCGCGCTGGCTCCTATCAGCTTCAGAATCAAATCCATTCCGGCTATAAAGAGCGCCGCAACTATTATGCCCAGGCCGATAGAGCCGTAGCAGCAAAAGGACGACAGGTTTCTGGCACGGTCCATCCGCTTCTCTCCCAGCGCACGCGATATGGCGGAGCTTCCGCCGATCCCGAACAGGTTGCCCAGCGCCATGTAAATCATAAAGATCGGTGTAGCCAGCGAAACGGCCGCCACCTGAAGGGGATCTCCGGTCTGGCCGATAAAAAATGTGTCGGCCATGTTATAAATAACCACCACCAGCATGGAAATCATGGTGGGGACAGCCATGAGGGCCACCGCTTTGGGGACCGGCGCCTCCTCAAATAATTCTCTGTTTGTGTTCATGTAAATAATTCTCCTTTTTCATTGCCTGCAATAACTATTTCATATTGTGTTAAAATATGTGCCATATCATGGTCTACTTGATATTTTCTTCCAGCTTTCTTATCGTGCGCGTAAGCTGATTAAGCTCATCCCGGGAAATTCCAGACTGAAGCTCTGCCTCAAACCGGTTCAGGCGGTCTATCATCCTCTCCCGTGCCTCGGCTCCCTTTTCCGTCACTACCAGCTTCTTCATCCTGGCATCATAGGAAACCGGCTCCCGGCGGATATATCCGTTGCGCTCCATCAGCTGCAGAGTCCGGCTGGCCGTAGAACGGCGGATTGAAAATTCCTTTTCAATGTCCCTCTGCATGATATCTCTCCCCTGCGACTGAATCAAAAAATGCAGAACCCAGTCCTGGTTCGCGGTCAGCGTCTCCCCTTCCTGGGCCGACATCTGATTGATTCTGCGGTAAATAAGATTAGATAATACACGGATTTCAAATCCGACATGGGTGTTAACTGTCATCTTTATTTCCTTCCTGAATGCTTTTTCCCTATATTTAAAAATATCAAGCTGGCTTCGGGATCGGACGCCTGCCTCTTAAATTAATCTGAATCAGCTTTTCCGCTCCTGGCTTTGTCCAAAAATGTAAGCACACTAACATTCTAGACGAACATATATTCTTTGTCAACTCTGTTTTCCAAAAGAGCAGGTGAATTCCCTGTATTGCTTCCTCGATACAGCATCAGGGAAATGGCATGCGGACAGTAGCAAACGCCGCAGTGCGGACAGTAACAAAACTCTGACAACATTATAAAATAAACAGCTTTTAGGTCTTGTCATCTAGTATTCATTACTATATAATAAGATTTGAGGTGAATTTTATGAAAACGAATGAAGAACGACTGCAGGATCTGATGGCTTATCTGGACAGTGTGACCAGAATCAATCCGTCTGATATCCCCGCCATTGATTTATATATGGATCAGGTTACCACTTTCATGGATACACATTTATCTGCTTCCAAGCGGTTTGGTGAAGATAAGATTCTGACGAAAACCATGATTAATAACTATGCAAAGAATAACCTGCTTCCGCCGCCGGAGAAAAAGAAATATTCTAAAAACCATATATTGCTGTTGATTTTTATCTATTATTTTAAAAATGTACTATCTTTCAACGATATTGAGCAGCTTTTTTCTCCCATCAGCGAAAATCATTTTGCGGACGGTTCTAATCCTGAACTGGCAGAGCTGTACACGGAGATTTTTTCACTGGAGCGTGAGCAGCGCAAAAGACTGAAAGACGATGTAATGGCGAAATTTAAGGCAGCTTCCGGAACCTTCCAGGACGCTGAGGGTGACGATCAGGAATACCTGAGACTCTTTTCCTTCATCTGTGAGCTGGCATTCGACGTTTATCTGAAAAAACAGATGATAGAACTACTGGCCGAACAACTGAGGCAGGAGAATCCGCCGAAGAAGAAAAAGTAACTCCGGTAAGCCCCCTCTTTTTGAAGGGAGGACAAATAAAACGATAAACTGCACGCTCCGCGCACAGGTCACCGTCATCAATCAAGCGGATTTTCTTAAAAGGCAAATCCGGCTATTGACATATCTGCTTTAACGCGGTAGAATCACTCTTAATTAAATAGCCAGCAACAACAAGCTTTGACGAGGAAAAGTATTCCGTCCCGTATCCTTTCAGAGAGCTGACGGCAGGTGCGAGTCAGCAGGAACACCGGAAGAAAATCACCTCTGAGCTTTCAGACTGAACAGCTTTACCAGTAAGACTGAACGGTTAACAGCCGTTATCCTGTTACACATTGACAGATGTGGACGAGTGGCCGTTTAACGGCAACAAGAGTGGTACCGCAGAGGATTATAACCTTTGTCTCTTAATAGAGACAGAGGTTTTTTTGTTGCAGGCGGAGAATCCCGCCCGCGGAATTCTTTCTTAATTCTTCTCTGCCCATTCCAACAAATTTGAAAGGGGATTTATTATGAACACATTGAAAAAACTCAGTAACTTCTTCGGCCAGAATATGGCTGTCATCGTCATCGCAGTAGCCGCCCTGGCCCTGTTTGCGCCTCAGAGCGTAAGCTTTATCAAAACTTCCTACGTCAATACCCTGCTCGGCATTGTCATGTTTGGAATGGGCCTCACGCTGAAGCCGGGTGACTTTAAGGTGGTTTTTTCCCGTCCGAAGGACGTCATCATAGGATGTATCGCCCAGTTCACCGTGATGCCGCTGCTGGCTTTCGGACTGACTAAAGCTTTTAACCTCCCGCCGGAGCTTGCCATCGGCGTAATTCTGGTGGGAACCTGCCCCGGCGGCACTTCCTCCAATGTTATGACCTATCTCTCTAAAGGCGATGTGGCCCTGTCGGTCGGCATGACGGCTGTCTCCACTGTACTGGCTCCCTTCCTTACCCCGGTTCTGACCTATGTCTATGCCGGAGCGAGAGTCGACGTCAATATGGCAAGTATGTTCCTGTCCATCGTCAAGGTTGTCATCGTGCCGATTGCCGCAGGTTTCATCATCAATCACTTTTTCTTTGCAGTCACCCGGCAGATTGTAGAAATTCTTCCGCTGATTTCCACCACGGCCATTGTTGCCATCGTCGCCGCCGTTGTCTCGTCTAACGCATCAAAGATACTGACAAGCGGCCTGCTGATTGTCGCTGTGGTCATCTGCCATAACGTGCTGGGCTACCTGCTCGGTTTCTCGATCGGCAAAGTGCTTAAGCTGGACGGAAGCAAATGCCGGGCTATCTCCATTGAAGTCGGCATGCAGAACTCCGGCCTTGCAACCTCCCTGGCCGCCACCCACTTTGCCCAGTACCCTCTTGCCACGATTCCGGGCGCCGTGTTCAGTGTCTGGCACAATATTTCCGGCGCGGTGCTGGCTAACTTCTATGCGCGCTCAGCGGAAAAATCAGAAAGCAGCGCCGCTCGGTAGAAAATACAGCTGCCTGTTCCCTCCGTCTTTCCCGCATCCACATACTCCTTCAGACGGAAGGCTGTTCCCGCCGGCACAAACGCGGTACGGCTGTATAATACGGTAAACGCACGCAGTACGTGCCCTGTATCCGGTCAACGAAAAAGGATCACTGCTTTTCCCTAAAAGCCGTGATCCTTTTTCGCTCATTTTTACATTTATATAATTGTTACGCTTCGTTGTCCTCCGCAGCCTGATCCTCCAGCCGCTTGAATACCATATCATAACCGTCATTTCCATAATTGAGTGAACGGTTTACACGGCTGATTGTTGCTGTAGATGCCCCGGTCTTATCGGCAATTTCCAGATAAGTCCTCTTTTCTCTGAGCATCTTGGCCACTTCATAGCGTTGCGAGAAAGACAGCAGCTCATTGACTGTGCAGACATCCTCAAAAAAGCTGTAGCACTCTTCCGTACTCTTAAGGGTCAGAATCGCCTGAAATAAATGGTCAACCGCTTCTGTCTTGAGTTTTTTATTCATGTAAAAGCACCTCTTCATTATATATTTTTGCTTTCCGTAAACCACCAGTACCTTACAATTTTAACATACTAAAGTCGTAAAGTCCATATATTTATTGATTTATTTTTACCTGTTCGTCAGTGGAGCATGAATTTCTCCACAACATGGGCAATTCCGTCGTCGTTATTGGACATGGTAATATAATCGGCCGCTTTCCTCACCGGAAGCACCGCATTTTCCATCGCGACGCCGAGACCTGCAAATTTGATCATCGTCAAATCATTATAGCCGTCCCCGCAGGCAATCATACGCTCCTTGTCAAGTCCCAGTATCTCTAAAAGCCTGGCCAGTGACTGGGCCTTATCGATGCCTCTGGGCAGTATCTCAAGGAAAAACGGTTCCGAACGGTAAATGCTGAAATTCTTCCCCATAGCCGCTTTTACCCTCGGCTCAACCATGGCAAGATAATCACCGTCATCCATCATCAGAAATTTGGGAACCGGATACGTCACATAAGACTTCAAATCATCAATCTGGCGGACCTCCATGCTGTTAATCTTATTTTCCAGCTTGGAATAGGGACTTTCAGCGTCATTTGTTATGAGAGTGTGGCCGTCGTAGGTGAGTATGGTCACCCGCTCTTCCTCTGCCAGCCCGATAATCTTTGCATTCGCTTCCACCGGCAGAAGACGGCTGAATACTACTTCCCCTGTCCGGCAGTTCGTAATCATTCCTCCGTTAAATGAAAGAATATAACTTCCATATTTCTCCAGCTTAAGCTCCCGCGCCAGGGGCATCACCCCGTCGGTCGGACGGCCCGAGGCCAGGACAATCTTCTTTCCCCGCTCCTGAATCTCCATCAGAGCCTTTTTAGTCTTCGGTGTAATTACCTTATCACGGTTTGTAAGCGTTCCGTCCAAATCCAGAACGATAATTTCATAATTCTCCATCCGTCTGTCATTCTCCCGCATTCCTGCAAATTAATTAAACTCCCGGCATTCTGCTATTCTTCCCCAGCCGCTATTATAAAGGAAGTAACGGGAAAATTCAATTAAAACAATCCTGTTTCCATAAAACACGGGGAAAACAGGCACCAACCCACCGTTTTTCCAATATCCTAAATCATATAGACATAATCCACAGGAGAGTATTATGAAAAAATTTGTTTCAGTTTTTCTGACAGCCGCCATGGCGGCCGCCTCCCTTACCGGCTGTCAGAGCGGGGGCTCCTCCGATGCCCTTACCCCGGTTACATTAAATGAAGTGGCCCACTCCATTTTCTATGCTCCCCAGTATGCTGCCATCGAACTGGGATATTTTAAAGACGAAGGGATCGAGCTTACGCTGGTTAACGGCGCCGGGGCCGACAAAGTTATGACCGCACTGATTTCAGGCGATGCCGACATCGGTTTCATGGGTTCGGAAGCCAGCATCTATGTGTATCAGGAAGGCTCCGACGATTACGCCGTAAACTTCGCCCAGCTCACTCAGCGGGCCGGCAACTTCCTCGTCGGAAGAACTGCCCAGGAAAACTTCTCCTGGCAGGATTTGAAGGGTAAGAAAGTGTTGGGCGGCCGCGCAGGCGGTATGCCGGAAATGATCTTCGAATACATCTTAAAAAAGAACGGCATTGACCCGAAAACCGATCTGACCATCGACCAGAGCATCAATTTCGGCTTAACCGCAGCCGCATTCACCAGCAACGACGCTGATTACACTGTGGAATTTGAACCATTTGCCACAGGGCTTGAAAAAGAAGGCAGCGGAACGGTAGTGGCCTCTCTGGGCGTTGATTCCGGATATGTTCCCTATACTGCCTACAGTGCAAAAAAGAGCTATCTGGAAAAAAATCCTGAAATAATCCAGAAATTCACCAATGCCATCCAGCGCGGACTTGAGTACGTGAACACACATTCCGCAGAGGAAATTGCAGAGACAATAAAACCGCAGTTTAAGGAAACCGACACTGCCACGATTGCAACGATTATAGAACGCTACAAGGAGCAGGACACTTGGAAAAACGATACGGTTTTCGAGAAGGAAAGCTTCGAACTTCTGGAAAACATCCTGGAAGAAGCAGGAGAACTGAAAGAGCGCGTTCCTTATGAGGATCTTGTTACAACCACCTTCTCAGAGAAAGCGGCAAAATAAACCGTAAAAAATCTGCTCTCCCTTTTCCATAATGATTCCAATATCTTCCAGATGTCGGAATCATTCCTGTCCTGATAATTTTCCGGCGTCCGTATATTTTTTCTCGTTCGGGAGAATACTAAGCAAAACGGAAAAATCCGTATACAGGAAAGGATGGTAGAATATGCAGAAAACTATAAATGTAATCGCTCTCACCATAGCTATTATCGGTGCGATCAACTGGGGGCTTATCGGGTTCTTTAACTTTAACCTCGTTTCCTATCTCTTTGGTTCCGCTTCCATGCTGTCCAAAGTTATCTATGCTCTGGTAGGAATCTGCGGTTTATATCTTATCGGCTTCTACGGCCCTGTGACACAGGAGAAATAACAATGACCTGCACGCTCCGCGCACAGGCCACCGCCTTTAATGAAAAACCACCCGGCAAAACCTGCGCCGTGCAGGGCTGCCGTGAAACAGACAGCTTCAAAAACAGGGGAGGCTGTGACCGGTACCGGTCACAGCCTCCCCTGAGCTCTGTCCTTCTCTAATGAACTCTGTCCTTCACAAAACGCGCTTTTTATTACTTTACTCCGAAATGCTCAAACAGTACCTTCTCAGCCTCTGCACACCAGAGTCCTTTATGCGCTTTACAGCACTCATCCAGCTTCTTAAACAGCGGCTCCCTCTCTCCCAGCTTCGCAAAATCATCGATAGCGGTCAAAGGCATATCGAACTGGGTATAAGTCAGTTTTTTGCCTCCCGGAATAGACGGCAGATTCTTCGTTGCCTCTGCAATGCTGTCGATTCCGCCCACATGAGTTACCATAACAGCCGGTTCGATTGCTCCCCTGGCCGAAAGCTCATTGGCCTCGATCAGGTCATCCGTATTTCCCCCTGTTGTTCCCATGATATGCGTGCTTGTGTAGTGACAGTTATAGAGGTTGATTTCCGCCTTAAACTGGCTGTCGGTCGGCCCTGCAAAGAAGTTCATGCAGCCGTCAAATGCCAGCAGCTTATCTCCCATCTCCGCAACCTGCCTGATTGGGGCATAGACAAATACGTCGTCGTATCCGTGATCCTGTGTAATGGCCATCAGCTCCGCAATCGGATCCGCCATCCCGGCAGTATTTACATAGTGCAGCTCCACGCCCATTTCTTTGGCATGCTCCTCGGAAATCACTTCCCTTGCACGGTTAATTCTGTCTTCATTTACATCGGTCACTACAATTCGCTTCGGTTTATTTTCAAACTGTATGCCATAGCTTACCGCTCCGAGTCCCATCGGTCCGCAGCCTCCCATAATCAGGATATTGCCGTCCGTTTTGGTTCCCATGGCATGCTCGTAATTTTTCTTGTTCGTATGGTAATTGGCATGGTACCCGCCGATAATACAGCTCATCGGTTCGCCGAGAGATGCCTGGAAATAGCTTTCGCCGTCATAGCTTAAAAGACAGCCCATCTCCATTACCTCATGAGGAATGATGCAGTATGTGGCGGCTCCGCCGCAGAACTCATAAGAATATCCCGGTGAGTCCAGCTTGCCCTGGTAATTGATAGCCGGCTGGATCGAAAATTTCTGTCCCGGTTTAAACTGATCCTGCCACTTTTTTCCCACCTGCACGATGTCACCGGCAAATTCGTGTCCGACGATAATCGGGTTGGTATCGATGTTCTGGGGCGCGCGCTTATGCTTTTTCCCCTGCTTAACCAGTTTGTAGGTCGACATACAGATGCTGTCGCTCATTACCTTTACAAGAATCTCATCATCCTTTATCTCCGGTAATTCAAATTCCTCTAATCTTAAGTCATCAAGTCCATACATTCTTACCGCTCTTGTTTTCATTATTTCCAACCTCCGTTTTCATTAACTAAAATATGCTGCTTAACCCGCCTGCGCTCTTTCTCAGGCTTTCGTTGTAAATGCTGCGTAAATATCATCGGCGCTGCCCTTAATCAGTTCTTCCACTGCTTCAGGCGTTGCCATCTTTTCCGCTATTGTTGCTAAAATCTCAAGATGGTCTTCTCCCACCCCTGCGATACCGATGACCAGGTTAACCTTCTCGGTTCCCCAGTCGGTTCCCTCCGGGAATACCATCACCGCAATGCCGGAGCGCTTAATCTCTTTCTTGGCCTCTTCCACTCCATGGGGGAGAGCAATTCCGTTTCCTATATTGGTAGGGAACGACAATTCCCTTTTAATCATCGCTTCTATATAACCTTCATCCACATATCCGCTGTCGCAGAGAAGCTGTCCGACTGCGCGGATTGCATCATCTTTCGCCATCGGGCTGCAGTCCAGCCTGATGTTCTTCTTTTCTAAAAGCTCCGGTTTCTGAATTTTTTCGGTCTGTTCTTTTTTCTTTCCAAAACCAAACATTCTCTTTCCTCCTCGATATCACACAGTGCTTTATCTGATGGCCCGCGCCGGCCATTCCGGCCGAACCGCTCCAGGCTCTCTGAATTCATTATATCCTGACTGCCGGATACAATTCAACAGAAACAAAATTGCATTTGGCATCATTGGATGGTGACAAAAGCTGAAGTTTGCACGAAAATCCCGAGTTGAACGGCGCGACGCGATGAAAAGTGAACTTTTCACCACAATCAACGGCGTTTTTTGCCGTTTCTGTGCATCGCGAAACGTGTTATTATTCACAGCACGCCGCTTTTTGGCGGAGTGTGAACAATAACGTTATATTTTATCCAGATACCGGTTAAAATATTTTTTCAGATAGCGCGACAGCAGCCCCCTGATATCCTCTTCTTCTCCCGTCATAATGGTGTTTAAAAATTCATCCTCCTCCACCAGCTCCTGACTCAGATAACCTAACATGGAGGCATTTTCATTCACATGCTCTTCTTCTGGCATGAGCATGATAATAGCAGCCCTGATCCCTTTCATATCAGGAGAAAGGAACTGTTTTCCTGTCTCCGGTTTAAAAACAGTAAAGACGGGCCGCGCTACGCCGGCTGTCCTTGCATGGAGAAGAGCGAAGGAAAAGTCCGGAAAGAACTGGGAGCCCATGGTTTCTCTTCTTTTTAAGGCATCTATTATCATTTTCTGCCGGTCGGCGTAGGGTGTCTGTCCCTCTCCCACCCGTACCAGCAATTCCTCAAATGTGACTGTCTCATCCGTCCTGACAAGCTGAAAGCGTTGAATCAGCGACTTGATCTGAGCCGCCATGTAATTGACTTCCTCAAGCTGCCTTGTGAACGTTTCGTCTTCCTGCCTGACTGCAGGCATATGTTCATATTCCCGCACCTTGGCTGCTATCTGCTCCATCTCCCGGGCAGTCAGCAGAGGACTCACATAGAGTATGTCAGCCGCCTCCTTAAGCTGTAGCGTGGAAACGAAGAAATCGGTCCGCTCCAGCACATAGGGCGATAAATCATTCAATCCATACGCCGTCAGGTTGATCCGGTCATTGAAAAAACGGTTGATTCTGGAGCACATCAGGCGGGAAATACCGATTCCGCTCGCACAGACCACCCCCATGTTGACTTTTCTTTTGACTTCCCTGCTGCTCTCAAGACGCACCATGGCCGCTCCGAAATGGATCGCCAGATATCCTATCTCCGGCTCCGGCACCGGATAACCATAATGTTCTTCAATCACCTCTGCAACACTGCGGCACCGTTCAAATATTGCCGCATAATCACGTTTTATCTGATCCAGCAGCGGATTTTCTATCTTCATATTGTTGGCCAGGCGTACCAGTGTAGGCTGCAGATGGGCCGCCAGGCCGTGTACCACAAATTCCTCATCCTGCTTTAACTGCCATGCAACAACCGGATCAAAGCGGTCGATCATCTGGTTTACCACCTCAAGCAGCTCCCTCTGGCCGCTGACTCTTGCCCTGGAATCCTCATCCAGCTCAATCTGCTGAACCTTTGCCCCCTTAATATGAAGACAGATATAGGCCGTCTCAATCTCCGGAATCTCTATCTCAAACTCTTTGCACAGCTCTTCCACAATCCTGCCCGCGAGGCAAAAATCATCATTCCCCCTGAGCGATTCCACCATGGCCTGGTTCTCTTCCAGTATTTCCTTCTTTAAAATCCTGTTGACGGCAATCGTCACATGGAGTACCAGTCCGACATACGAATTTTCCGTCAGGTTTAATAGCCTCCGGTCCTTGATCCTCTGTATACAGGCAATCACCCTAAGCAGAAGATCGTTATTTAAAATCTTATAGATATTTTTGTCATTTTTACTGCCCACCAGTTCAAACAGAGCCTGATCCTTTTCTTCATAGATATCCCTGATAAAATGCGTATCTATATTCTCATCGATAAAAGCCCTGAGGGCAAGACGGAAATCTTTTTCCCTGCCCTCTATGGAAATTCCGTAGCCCGGTTTCCTGATGATTTTCAGGTTAAAAGGCTCGAACCATTCCTCTGCCGCCTCCAGATCCGCGCTGATTGTAGCCTCGCTTACGCCAAAAAGCTCGCTGTAATAATACAGCTTTTTCAATGTTTTGTCCTTCAATATCTCCAGTATCAGCCTCTTACGCCGTTCCGGACGGTCGGAAGCATCCAGGGTATCTTTTTCACTGAGATGGCGCAAAAGCCTGTCCCGGTCCTCCCGGGCCCCTTCCAGCCATACGCCTGTCCCGGTTTTGGAACAGAACTCCACATGATATTCCTTCAGGGCCCTGCCCAGATATTCCAGTTCCCTCTGAACCGTGCGTTTGCTCAGATTCATCCGTTCCGCCAGGTTTTTGACAGATATGACCTTGTCCTCATTCAGCATAATTAAAAGTATCTGCTGCATTCTCGGTGTAAAATCCATATCAATACCGTTCCCTCTCCCACGCTCTCTGCCTCATCTTGTCCGACGGCCCCTCACCGTGAGGATTTATGCCGCCAATCGATAGAAAGACAGAACCGGGGCATGGATGGCATGCCCTGTTTCTGTCTTAACTATATTCTATCCGTATCCGGATTACAAGAATCTTTATGCCCCGCCGGCCTTATCTGCCTGATAATTCTTTAATCAGTTCATCATATTCCGGCGCTGCCAGGAAATTGGTAATCAGAACCAGCCGCGCATTCGGGTTGCTGTGGCCTGCCCTCTCTCCCAGCTCCTGATGCGTCACCACAATCTGCGCGTCGGATGGGATGGATGATACGGGGAAATGCATAACCTCAATACCGCCAAGTCCCGCAGCCGTCAGTTTTTTCTTAAGGACAGTGGCTCCCATTGCGCTGGAGCCCATTCCGGCGTCGCATGCAAATACGATTTTCCTGATGTCCTTCGTATCAACTGCCACTGCTTTCTTCTCATCAGCGATGCCCTTTGCCGCATTCTTCATCTCTATCATTCTATTCTTTGAGCTTTCGAGATCTTCATCCTTTGCGGCGAATTTGAGAATCGGCATGGAAATGAAGAAGGATACCGCCGTGGCTACCAGAACCCCGAGTATAACCGGAAGATAACCTCCTCTCGGCGTCATGCCCAGGATTGCAATAATACTTCCCGGTGAAGCCGGCGCCGAAAGGCCTGCGCCAAACATCTGCTCTACGAAGATACCGCTGGCTCCGCCTGCAATGACTGAGAGAAGCAGGAGCGGGTTCATCAGGATATATGGAAAATAAATTTCATGGATACCGCCGAGGAAATGGATGATGACAGCGCCCGGCGCTGAGCTTTTAGCCGATCCTTTTCCCGCAAGGCAGTATGCCAGCAGTACGCCGAGTCCCGGTCCGGGATTGGCTTCAAGCAGGAAGAAAATTGATTTTCCGGTCTCTTCCACCTGCTGGATTCCCATCGGTGAGAAAATTCCATGGTTAATCGCATTGTTTAAAAACAGAACCTTTGCCGGTTCAATAAAAATACTTGCCATCGGAAGCAGTTTATTGTCCACGAAGAAACCAACGCCTGCCCTCATCGCCTCGTTTAATGACTCAACAAGTGGTGTGACTCCCTTCAGTGTGAGCAGTGTCAGAACAGCGCCGAGAATGCCGAGTGAAAAATTATTGACAAGCATCTCAAAGCCTGCAGGAATCTTCCCTTCCAACAGCCGGTCGAATTTCTTCATAACCCAGGCCGCCAGCGGACCTACGATCATCGCGCCGATAAACATCGGGATGTCGGAACCTACGATTACGCCCATTGTTGCAATAGCGCCGATTACACCGCCTCTCTGGCCGTGAATGGCAGCGCCGCCCGTATAGGCAATCAGCAGCGGCAGAAGCACGGTTGACATCGGCGATACGAGTGCCGCAAGACTTTCATTGGGCCACCAGCCCGTCGGGATGAATAACGCGGTAATCAGCCCCCATGCAATAAATGCACCGATATTCGGCATAACCATTCCGCTTAAAAACCGTCCGAATAATTGAACTTTTTCTTTCATACATTTACCCTCTTTCCACTTTTACTCTATTTTCCGTTCTTATTACGTTTCCAGTTTTATAAAAGTGACCGGCCGGTCATTTCTTTTGATAGTTTTATTATACCCGGCCTGAGGGAAATATTTCAACATTAAGAAATAAGGATTTGTCACTATGTAATAGTGCCAAAACTCCGTCTGACAGTGACCATTTATATCAGTTCAGACAGCATCAGCCGTTACTGCTGATTTCAGTACTGCATCTCACACACAGAAGCTGGATGCGGCCCGTTTCAGATAATCCAGGAAATTCGCTTTTCTGATGCTCTCGGCGGCTACGATTTCCACTCTGCCAATCTCCTGCCCGTTCAAACGGTATACGAGATAGCCGAGGATATCCCCTTCATTTACGGGCGCTTTAATTTCATCTTCAAATACCCACTCCTTCTCGATTCCTCCGAAGTCTTCCCCTTTCATCGTCAGATAGGAAAAAATTCCGTTGAGCTTTGCCGGTACCGTATCCTGAATTCCGTTTATAATCACGGCCGGAGGCACGGACCCCGGGTCTTCGTCACGGTACATCCTGCAATTGGCATATCCATAGTTAAGCAGGGTCAGGGCATCCCCAAACCTGGCTTTGAAATCCGGGGCAGCTAAAATAACGGCAATCAGCTCCACTCCGTCTTTTCTGGCCGTTGCGGACAGACAGTATTTTGCCAGGGACGTGGAACCTGTCTTAAGTCCCGTCACTTCAAAATTAGTTGCCATCTTCAGCAGCTTATTCGTATTGGAGAGTCCGAATTCTTTTGTCCCCTGCTTCGTCACGTGGGTGATGTTTTCCATCCAGATGGTCGAATAATTGAATATCTCGGGATATTTTGTGATAAGCTCCTTTGTCATAAGGGCGATATCCCGGGCCGACATGGCATGGGTCGTGGAATCCGTCAGTCCGCAGCAGTCTTCAAAATTGGCGTTCTCCATTCCCAGGCCTTTGGCCCTCTCGTTCATCATCTTAACGAATGTGGCCTCGTCTCCCCCTATGTATTCAGCCATCGCTACGCTTGCATCATTTCCCGACGCGATGACAATACATTTAATGAGCGTCTCCACTGTCTGAATCTCGCCCTCCTCCAGAAAAACCTGGGAACCGCCCATGGATTTTGCATGGGCGCTGGTTACGACTTCGTCGTCCAGGTGTATCTTCCCTGATTTCAGGGCATCAAAAATCAGGAGCAGCGTCATGATTTTCGTAACGCTGGCCGGGTTCCTGGCCTCATCCGCATTTTTTTCATAAATTACCGTTCCTGTGGAAGCTTCTATCAGGATCGCGTCGGGCGCCTGGATTTCCGGCCCGTCCGCCGCCTGTACCATCGCTGAAGCTGCCTCGGCCGGAATCTCCGGGACAGAAGCATACACACTGTAAAGCCCTGTCTGCAGGACCATCATAATCGTCAAAATAACCGCCGTTAATCGTTTCATACCTTTTCTCCGCATCTATTTCCTTCTTTAATCAGGATATGGACAGAATGCATGTACTTATGACTCCGCGTTCCATGAAACGTTCTTTTCTTTCCGACAAAATTTTATAGCTGCGGGGGATGTGAACCATATCAATCCGGCATTTACCAGTAAAATTTAAGTAAACTGTAATAGTCATCGGTTTGATTCTATGTTATAATAATATGCCGGGCTTTTTACGGCCTACTTTTTTGTCCAATTATCTTACAGATAGTTTCATTAACATATTAATTCATAATTTTAGATAAAGGTGATGCAATACTATGGGAAAAGATCAATTTTCATTGAAAAACAGCGGGTACTCCAGCTATTCCAGACGACGTAAAAGGAAGTTCCTCAGGATACTGCCCTACATTATACTCGGATCGATTCTGGCCATTCTCTTATGCATAGCAGGATACCTCTATATGAGGAATAAAAGTCTGGAGGCCAGGGGCGCTTCTATCGCTGAGGTTTTGACCGGCGCCAATCCTTCCGGACCGGCGGACTCTGATAATCCGGGGATTGCCGGGGAATCATCCTCTGAGGAGTCTTCTTCTGCGGACGCGGACAGCGAAAGCCTGGAAAGTTACCTGTCACGGGCAGGTCTTCTGGCCGCAGGATACGACTATGACGGCGCTATCGCCATGTTGAGCGAAAGTCCCTATGCTTCGGACGAACAGGTCACAGCGGCTATTGCCGGATATGAAGAGAATAAAACCGCTCTCGTGCGGGCCGACCCGAAGAAGGTGACTCATGTCTTCTTCCACTCCCTGATTATAGACACCTCCAAGGCGTTTGACGGAGACTCCAGGGAGAAGGGCTATAACCAGGTGATGACTACCAAGGATGAATTTATGAAAATTCTTCAGTCCATGTACGACAGGGGGTTTGTACTTGTCCGGCTTCACGACGTAGCTTATGAGACAACAGGGGAGGACGGCAATCCGCACTTTGTGGAAGGCAACATTATGCTGCCTCCGGGCAAACAGCCCTTTGTCATGTCGCAGGACGATGTCTGTTATTATGAATATATGGAAAAAGACGGTTTTGCCACCAAGATGATTATCGGGGAGGACGGAAGGCCGACAAATGAGATGAAGCTGGATGACGGCTCCGTACTGGTCGGTTCCTATGACCTGGTCCCCCTGCTTCAGGATTTCATCGACGAACACCCTGATTTCTCTTATAAAGGCGCCAAAGCCGTGATTGCCTTTACCGGATATAACGGCATCCTCGGCTATCGTACCGCAGCTTCCTATAATACGGACGAGTACAAAGCAAATCATCCCGGTTTTGATTATGAGAAAGAGCGGGAGGAAGCCGCCAAGGTGGCGGAATGCCTGAAGGAAAACGGCTTTGAACTGGCTTCCCACAGCTGGGGCCACCGCAATATGGGAACCATATCCATGGAACATTTCCGGGCCGACACAGACAAGTGGGAGGCCGAAGTAGAGACGCTGACCGGGCCGTGCGATATTATTTTATTCCCCTTCGGCAGCGATATCGGCGGCTGGAAGCCCTATGATACCAGCAGCGAACGCTACCAGTACCTGCACTCGAAAGGTTTCCGCTATTTCTGCAATGTGGATTCCAGCCAGTACTGGGTACAGATCGGCGACGATTATATGAGACAGGGACGGCGGAATCTGGACGGTTTCCGTATGTATTACGACTTGCCGGAAACCAATCCCACCAAAGACCATTTAAGCGATTTATTCGACGTGTCTGAGGTCTTTGACAGGAGACGGCCGACACCGGTCCCCAAGATGTCGGAATAGTTCATTGAGTATGAACAGGAACCATTCGGAGTTGTGAATTTTGACAGCCGCGAAATCCCATTGACAGGGAGCGGCGGTTCCTATATAATAAAATCATAAAAGAGCTTTTGCGGATTATATATTATTTTCCGTAACGGCTCTTTTTTGTGCGTTTAAAAGTAGTTTAAAAGAAAGAGAGGCTGGAACGATGAAAACAAAACTTATAAGCAGTTTGAAAATAATCGGAGTGGAACTTTTAGGCAGTATTTTGATTGCGGTAGGTATTTACAACTTTGCAGCGGCTTCCGCATTTCCGATGACCGGTTTTTCAGGAATAGCCCTGATTTTCAACCGGCTGTTTGCACTGCCCGTCGGCCTCACAATCATTGTCCTGAATGTTCCGGTAGCGGCGCTGTGCTACAAACTCCTGGGCAAACAGTTCTTTCTGCGTTCCGTGCGCTGTATGGTCATCTCATCAATTATGATCGACTATCTTGCCTCCCTGTTCCCGGTATACACCGGAAGCAGGATGCTGGCGGCAATCTGCACAGGCGTGCTGGCCGGGCTGGGCTATGCCATTATCTATATGCAGAATTCCTCTACCGGAGGCACCGACTTTATTATAATGGCAGTAAAAGCCTTAAAGCCTTACTTGTCCCTCGGTAAAATCGCTTTTTTGTCGGACGTGGGAATTATCCTGATCGGAGGCATCCTGTTCCGTGATATGGACGGAATCGTATACGGCATGATTATCAATTTCCTGTTTGCCGTCGTTGTTGACAAAGCGGTATATGGCATTAATGCCGGAAAGATGGCCATGATTGTGACGGACAAAGGCGAGCAGGTGACGAAAGCAATTAACGCCTGCTGCAACAGGGGCAGCACAATTTTAAAGGGAATGGGAGGATATAAAATGGATAAAAAAGAAGTTGTAATCTGCGCCTGCAATAATAAAGAAATGTTTTTTGTCCAGCAGGTTGTAAAAGAGGTGGATCCGGCCGCATTCACTGTCGTTCTTGAATCAAACGAAGTCCATGGGGAGGGATTTAAAATGTTCCAGATAGGCGAGGGGAACGTAACAGTTCAGACAGGACTGCGCTCTTGCTGTGCGGACCGTGCGAAAATGCAGCGGCAGTAAGCATCCGGCTGATAAACCAGCTTCTCATGGCACCAGACTTTACGGTGACAGAAAAAAGAGCAGGAAGATTGCCTGCTCTTTTCAATCTTAATTATTGTTTGTCTTGCTCAAAACAGTGTCTGTGAAGTACAGCCTAAAACTGAACAATCTCTTTAATCGGTTCCGCCTTCTCCACATATTCTGCATAGAGCATCGGTCCCTCGCCTTCATATTCCGGACTGTATTGATACTCAACGCGCGCTCTCACCTTGACCCACTCTTTTGTCTCTAAGAGCCTTGCATTTCTGGCTTTGCACATGAAACCCAAGAATGTCATATCGGCTTCACAACATGTCATTGCCATTCTGCCCGGTACGAAATAGTTTTTCGGGAAATCCGGTGTCTTTAATACCATTGCCGTAAATTCAACCGTCTTTCCACGGTACCGCTCCGGTTTATCAAGCATGTCTATATACCAGATGCCGTATGCCTCCGGAGACACCTCAATTATATCGGCATTTACATCGTATGGAAGATCCGCCTCGGAGATTTCACTGATCTCGCCTTCCGAATCTTCGAATACTATCTGTACCTGAGGATTCATCCCCTTCAGTGTTCTGCGGTAGGTATCCAGATCTTCGATTCCGTCGCAGCGGTTCATGATCAGCATCTCCGTATTACGTACCATGCTGCCCACCAGCGGTTTCATGTTGTTGAGATACAAATCAAAGCTGGAACCGTCCACAATGGTAATCTGCTGGTAAAGATCCCAGTCGGCCGGGAGCTTCAGCCCCTCCGGGTTCCACATGCCGTTCCACTCCATCAGCACACGCTCCGGATTATAAAGAAGCTCCAGCTCCTCCAGGTATTCCGGCGTGAGCTTTGAAATCTCATCAATATACACGGCGGCTGTTTTCGTCTCCCTGAGGAACTCCTCTTCGTACTCTTCTTCGCCCTCTTCACAAACGATCAGTAAAGTCTTTCCTTCCGACTGAAAGTAATCCTGCTGAAGCGTGAATTTGATAAAAGCAGTTTTGCCTGCCTCCAAAAAACCGTTTATCAGAAATAACGGCATTCTATCGTCTTCCATTACTTATTTCTCCTTTTATGCACAGTCTGCCCGCTTCCGGCTGTGCCTTAACTCTGTCAATCAGGCGTTAAATGCCTCCGCCAGTCCTTCTTCATCCAGGTTAGCCCCAATGACACAGAGCTTGCCCGTATAGTCAGGGGAACCTTCACGGATTTCAATCTGCTCCGGAACCAAATCAAAATGAATCCATACGCCCTCTTTTTCACCCGGGATCATACCTTTGGCACGGAGAACTTGACCGTATTTCTGTCCATATGCCAGCTCCTTCAGCACCGCCTCCAGTTTATCGCGGCTGATGGCGGATACGTTCTCTCTGCCCCAGCTTGTAAATACTTCATCGGCATGATGATGGCCGTGATCATGCGCGTGATGATGGTCATGATCATGACAGCCGCAGGTACAGCTTTCATCATGGTCGTGATTATGATGGTCGTGGTCATGCGCGTGATCGTGGTCATGCGCCTGGCAGCCGCACTCCTCGCCGTGGTCATGGCCGTGGTGATGATCATGCTCATGTTCATGGCAGCCGCAGTTACACTCACCGTCATGTCCGCCTTCATGATGATGCTCATGGTGATGCCCGTGAGCATGGCAGCCGCATTCTTCTCCATGCTCCTGATCGTGATGATGGGAATGGGCGTGTTTATGCTCTCTGGCCTCACGCATCAATTCCTCCGCCATATCGTCCTTCTTTTCAATGATCTCAAGAAGCTGTGCGCCTGTAAGCTGGCTGCACGGAGTCGTCACAATATTGGCGTCCGCGTTATGCTCCCGGAGCATCGCAACCGCCGCCTTCACCTTGTCGGCGCCGGCAATATCGGTCCGGCTCAGGATGATGGTGCCGGCATTCTCAATCTGATTATTGAAAAACTCGCCGAAATTCTTCATATACATACGGCATTTGTTCACATCCACAACAGTAACCGCACTGTTCAGCATGACTTCGATCTCGGAAGCCACATCTCTCACCGCTTTCATGACATCTGAAAGCTTGCCGACGCCGGACGGTTCAATAATTACACGATCCGGATGATACTTCGTCAGGACTTCCTCCAGGGATTTTCCGAAATCCCCGACTAGGGAGCAGCAGATACAGCCAGAATTCATCTCACGGATCTCGATCCCCGCATCCCTTAAAAAGCCTCCGTCAATTCCAATCTCTCCAAATTCATTTTCAATCAGCACTACTTTTTCGCCTGAGATGGCTTCCTTCAGGAGCTGTTTAATAAATGTCGTCTTTCCCGCTCCAAGGAAACCGGAAATAATATCAATCTTTGTCATTATTATCAACCTTCTTTTCTGTTTAACAGTAGTTTTAACCTAATTTATTATTTTTACACAAATATGGAATAAAGTCAAGCAGGTGAGAATTACGGTCAATAAAACGGCCGGTATGAAAGTATCTCATACCGGCCGCCCTGCGGCTTTTATCTCTACCAGCTGAACCCCTGACGCACCGCCTGAACCAGACTGAATATCAGGAACGCCGCCAGATTTACGACTACCACACTGGCTCCCGCCGGAGTGGAATAGATATAGGATATCACCATTCCGATACTGAAACAGATGATAGAAAGCACCCCGGATACAATTACGACTCCCCTGAAACTTTTAAAGATCCGCATGGCCGTCAGGGACGGAAAGATAATGAGACTGGAAATCAGCATGGCTCCCATCATCCTCATTCCGATCACGATCGTCACTGCAGTCAAAACGGCAATCAGAACATTATAAATCGAAACATTGACACCGGTGGCCCTTGCAAAATTCTCATCGAAGGTCACGGCAAAAATCTTATTGTAGCAGAATAAAAACAGGCCGAGGACAATGACGGAAAGAACGGCGGCAAACCGCACATCCTCTTTGCTCATGGCCAGAATGCTTCCAAACATATAGCTGCTCACATCCGTGGTCATCCCTGTAGTCATGGAGGTCACAATAATACCGATTGCCAGTGCGCTGGCTGATATCATCGCAATGGCGGCATCACTTTTTATCTTTCCTCTCTCCGTGATTCTGAGAAGGAAAAAGGCCGCCAGCACCACAACCGGGATTGAAATTTTAAGAGGCGACCAGCCCGCTGCCAGAGCCACCGACAGGGCGCCGAAGGATACATGGGACAGCCCGTCCCCTATCATGGAATAACGTTTCAGCACAAGGCTGACTCCCAGCAGGGAAGCACAGAGAGAGACGAGTACACCGCCTATCAGCGCCCTCACAATAAATGGGTAGGACATCATTTCACTGATTATGCTCATTCCTCCTCACCTCCCAGAAACTGGTTTCCTATGCCGCTTTTTAAATAATCCTGAACCGTTCCCCAAAAAAGCGCCTTCTGCTGAAGATGCAGAATCTTTCCCGCCTGTCTGACGATATTCGCCATGTCGTGGGATACCATCAGGATCGCCACCTGCTCTTCCCGGTTCAGCTTTCTGATAATATTATAAAAGTCCTGTATCGCCGAAGGATCCAGCCCTGTAATCGGTTCGTCCAGAATCAGAAGCTTATCGGTGGCGCAGAGGGCTCTGGCAATCAACGCTCTCTGCTTCTGCCCTCCTGACAGATCCCGGAAGCAGCTTTTCTTAAGGTCCGCGATCCCCAGCCTCTCCAGATTGGAAAGAGCTGTCTGCTTCTCTTTTGGGGAGTAGAACGGACGGTTTCCTCTTTTTCCAAGGCAGCCGGAAATAACCACCTCAAATACGGTGGCAGGAAAATCCTTCTGCGCCGCCGTCTGCTGCGGCAGATAACCAATACCGGCTTTCTTAAGCTCTTCCGATATTTCAATCTTTCCCTCCGTAGGTTTTAACAGCCCCAGAATCCCTTTCATCAGGGTGCTTTTACCGGAACCATTTTCGCCCACAATACAGATATAATCGCCTGTGCTGACCTCCAGGCTCACATCAATGACCACATCCTGATTCTCATATCCAAAATCAACATGCTCACATTTTAACAATAATCCCATCTATTCAAGTCCTTTTCTCAGGTTCACCACATTCTGCTCCATCAGTTCCAGGTACGTTATGCCCGAATCAAATTGTCTTCTGGTCACGTTGTGACAGGAGTGGAACAGCAAAGGCTCAGCTCCTGTCTCCTCCCCTATTATCTCAGCCACGCGGTGGCTGGAAAGCTCCAGATAATAAACTGCCGGGATAGAATCCTCCCTGACCTTGTCAATCAGATATGCTATCGTCTTTGCGCTGGGTTCCGTATCCGTGCTGCATCCGGTAAATGCCGCCCTGTATTCCAGCCCATATTCATCGAAGAAATAACGCAGCGGAAATTTGTCGCCAAACACAAGCAGCCTCCTGTGTCCACCGGCTACTACTTCCCGTATCTCTCTGTCAAGAGCCTCCAGTTTTTCTACATACGCATCAGCCCCTGCCCGGTAGTCCGCCGCACGGGCCGGGTCTTCCTCCTGAAGCACGCCGGCCAGAATCTCCGTCAGCTTCATAGCGTTCACAGGGGAAGTCCAGATATGCTCATCATACTCTATCTCGACTTCATGTCCGTCATCATGCTCATGGCTGTGACGGTCTGAGGAATGGTCATGTTCCTCCGCTTCCATCCCTTCGACAATCTCTTCCTCCACCGTATCCACATAATCCATCATTGTCACGACCCGTCCGGGACCGGCGCCGTTTCCAAAAGAATCCAGCACTTTATCAAGCCACTGTTCCATTGCGCCGCCGTTACATACCAGAATATCAGCATTCTGTATCGTAATCATATCGGCCGGCGTGGGTTCGAAGGAGTGGCTGTCCATACCTGCCGGAACCACCAGGGTCAGTTCTATCCTGTCTCCTGCAATCTGACGCAGAAAATCGTAATAGGGAAACAGCGTTGTCACTACGTTGAGCCTGTCTTCCCCGTCAGACGCTGTTAAAGCCTCTTGGTCCTTTCTTACGTCACTGCCGCCGGGATTATACCGGCTGCAACCCGCCGTCTGGATTACAGCGGCAGATAAAATAAGCAGGAGCAAAAGCCGGGCAAAAAGGCCCGGTAAGCGTGATCTGGTATTTACAGTCATTGCAAATCCTCATTCCCTGTGTCAGCTTTTTCTATAATCAATTCCACCTGGGATGGATAATCCACTATATATTGAGGTGACAGCGCCACCAGCTCTTCTCTGTCCCTGAAGCCCCAGGTTACCCCCACCGTATCCATGCCGGCCGCAATCCCCGTTTTCATATCCGTGTTTGTATCTCCCAGATACAGGCAGTCACCGGGCTGCATCCCCAGTTCACGGCATACAATCAGCGCCCCATCCGGAGCCGGCTTCTTAGGCGTTCCTGCCTGCTCGCCTCTGACGCAGTCAAAATAATCTTTTCCAAATATTGTCTCAATATTCTCCACCGCCTGATGATGCGGCTTATTGGAGTATACTGCTATCTTTATCCCTTTTTTCTTCAGGTATTCAAGAAGCTGGGGAATTCCGTCATAAGGTTTTACATCTTTCATACAGTATTTCGCGAAGTTCTCCATATATAGCGTCAGAGCTTCTTCATAATGAACCAGATTTTTATCGCCGCAGGCCATAAGGGCGCGCTCCATCTGTTTCTTATAGCCGTCTCCGACCATCTTTTTCGTCTGCTCCGGCACAATCTGTCCCAGGCCAAGGGCCGACAGCGTAACATTAGTCGTATAAGTCAGGGCATTAATTGTGTTCAGCAATGTCCCATCGAGATCAAAAATACATAAACGGTACATTTTTCTCTTCCTTTCGGTGTAAATTTCCCCCATGTAATAATATACTAAATGGGCGAAAGTTGCAACGGGGACTTTAGTTAAGCAGGTGGGGACGCAGCAGGGACGGACGGAGGACGGGCGGTGGAGGTGGATCGAGGAGTCTTTCGTCCCGTGGGAAGGTTGTCGCAAGCCGGGACTGCAAAGAAGATAGAGTCTTCAATTAAATAATTATGATGTTGGGAGCAAAAGGTCTTTTGCCCCCTTTGATACCGGATTGCTCTGCACTGCGTGGTATCATAATTATTAAGATTTTCAATCTCTATAGATCACTCATCCCCATCATGATACAATGAAGTCAACCATATCAATTTCTTCAAGGAGGTAAGTATGAACACACCAAAACGACCGGCGGTTAATAGAATAAACACTGTAATCGACTGTGGTGACGCACAGATTATGGCAGAATTCTACAGCAGGCTTCTGGGGTGGGAACTGACTCTTCCTGCCGCGAACGGATGGGCCGCCGTCACATCGCCGGAGGGAGCCGTATTTGCATTTCAGGAGATCGAGGGGTATGAACCTCCGGTATGGCCCTGGGAGAAAGGTAAACAGGGGCAGATGATTCATCTGGATTTCTGGGTGGACAATCTGGTGGAAGGCGTTGAGTTTGCCCTGGCCTGCGGGGCTGTTGAAGCGGCTCAGCAGTTTTTTACGACCTCCCGCACCTTACTCGACCCTGCGGGACATCCGTTCTGTATTGATACTGATGGAGGGGAACCCTGACTTTAACTCTTAAAGGAGGCTATCTGTCTAAGGAGGCTATCTATGAAAAAGAATTTACAAATTATTTCATCCGCAATTGTCATGACGCTGTTTTTCACTTTCCCTGCATTTGCCGGTCAATGGATACAGGATGCAGGAAGACCGGCTGTCAGTGACGGCGTATCCAACTGGCGCTGGCAGGAAGACGACGGTACGTATGTACAGGACTGCGATCTCTGGCTGGACGGAAACAAGGACGAGATTTATGAAAACTACTATTTTAACTCCGGCGGCTGGATGCTTGCCGCCACACAGAATGGCTATGGCCAAACTATTAATTCCGACGGCGCTCTCCTGAATAATGACGGCAGCGTTTTCCGGATAATTGCGCCAAAAGACAGCGCAGTCATAACGACTCCCGATTATACGCTCACACTGCCGGAAAACTGGAAAAACAATTTCTGCTACTCCCTCCGCAACGGGAACCTCTATGTGGATTTCCATCCTATTAAACCGCTCTTAATGGACGGCAAAAACAGGGGCTCCGTCACCCAGGCCATGTTCTGGATTCTTAGTTTTGACAGCAGGGAAGAGATGGAGAAAATAAGAAATCAGGGTCTCTACGACAGCTGGCGTCTTCTGGGCAGCAGCAATGGCAAGTATTATGTCTCCTGCGGCCCCACGGATACCGCCATCGAATTTTACACGGAGGAGGACAGGGCCGTTATGCAGCAGATGCAGTCCGCTCTTTATGAAAATGGGCAATCTTCGCTCTGGAACAGGATGGTATTTGTATCTGCCGGTAACTGATAGTTTTATCTAATCTGCTTTTTATGGAGGGAGGAAAATTACATGAACCGACAATTGTTGAAACTTCCGCTTACACCCTGGCCGCCGGGGTTCTTACAAGACTTCTCATAAAAGTGATTAGCTCCCTGGCCCTGCTGATGCGATTCTTCTATGAAGGAGCTGTCAGCGTGGTTTATGCCGTGCCTTCCCTGCTGGCCCCTTATCTTTTTCTGCTGTTCACCGATAAATAGAGATTTAACTGAGGTTGGGAGGACGCGTCCGGAACGGACCAGGTCCGGTGTGGTGAGGGGGATGGCTGAGTCTTCCGTCCCCGTGGGAGGTTGGTCGTGAAGGGGGAATCCGGCCGGAATGAATTGCTGCGGGGACCGTTTGCACTCTTTGGAGTGCGAGGCAGTGCTAAGCTCGTGAGGGACCTCGCCAAGCACCGGCGGACTCCCATGTCCCCT
>Ga0129317_1000394_pt1 | contig 47586 bp, 42 predicted proteins | sample Cm1ome_FD_94430 | JGI IMG/M metagenome (GOLD analysis project Ga0129317, IMG submission 94430) | Eastern black-and-white colobus group fecal microbial communities from Wisconsin, USA - Cm1105 metagenome | ecosystem: Host-associated > Mammals > Digestive system > Large intestine > Fecal | place... | reverse complement strand
TTTCCCTTGTTTCGGCTCATAAGGGCAAAAACAAGGGAAAATACATAAGGAACAAGTATTAAAATGCCGATTTCCCTTGAAAATACAAGGGTTTCGGAGGATTAATTAGATAAACACTAATTTAACGAGTCAATGTTAAAATACCTGCACAATATGAAACCTGTCTAAAGGCAAGATGCGGAAATGCACTTCTCAGTTCGTTGACAACGAAATAGATTTCTTCATCATCCCATTCGTCACCTACTTCTTGTCTGCACTGATCCAATTTGTCTCGATTCTCAAAGGCAATGTCACCAATCAAAACCTTTCCATTCACATTTAGGCAATCACACAAAGTGTGAAGAAAGGAAATTTTTTGCTCATCAGTTAAATGATGCAGTGAGTATGTAGCCACAATAAAATCATAACATTGATTCCGTAAGGGTTCTACTAATCCTTCCACAAAATCTCCCTGATAAAGATGTGAACCGGGCATTTTTTCGGATGCCAATTCAATCATTCTTGACGAAAAATCCTGCCCATAGATGGAACAACCATGTTCGTATAGTTTTGTTGTGAGCGTACCTGTTCCGAAACCTATATCAAGTACGACAGCATTTTGCTTTTCCATAATGGTCTGAAAAATGCTGCCAAGCACATCCCTGTAACCGGAAAACGGATATGTATTTTCTTCATCGGAAATTCCGACTGCTTTATCATATCCATCTGCCCATAAGTCAAAGCCGTTTTTATCTAACATACTTGCCTCCATAAATTTCAATTCATCTAATAAATTATATCACAAAAAGCGAATTTTTCAACAGAGCAAAATAGCCCGCAGGCGGTGAAGCTCACGGGTGTATCCATAAAAAAATAAGGACTACGACTTCGTATCAAAATTATAGTCCTTATCTGGTGTGAGAGGACGGGAGTTAATCGCTCCCGCCTACTCGATTATAAAGCGCTACATCACTTTTCTGAATAATGTGATGAAATCTTCTACAGATGCTTCTTTTGGATTTCCAGGAGCACATGCGTCTGCGTAAGCAGATTCTGCAAGGAACTGGAGATCTTCTTCCTTAAGACCATCTACTTTTGTTGGAATTCCAACGTCTACAGAAAGCTGACGAACTGCATCAATGGCAGCTTTGCGGTATTCTTCCTGTGTCATGTCATCTACACCTTTTACACCCATTGCTCTTGCAATTTCACGGTATTTTTCACCTGTACATTCCTGATTGTATTCCATAACGATCGGGAGCATCATAGCACAGGCAACACCATGTGGTGTGTCATAGACAGCGCCTAATGTATGTGCCATAGAGTGAGCGATTCCCAGACCTACATTAGAGAATCCCATACCGGCGATGTACTGGCCAAGAGCCATTCCCTCACGACCTTCTTTTGTATTTTTACATGCACCGCGAAGAGATCTGCCGATGATTTCGATTGCTTTTAAGTGGAACATGTCTGTCATTTCCCATGCAGCCTTTGTTGTGTAGCCTTCGATCGCATGAGTAAGTGCATCCATACCGGTAGATGCTGTGAGTCCTTTCGGCATTGTGGCTGTCATATCCGGGTCAACAACAGCTACGATTGGCATATCGTGTGGGTCAACACAGACAAATTTACGCTTCTTTTCTACATCAGTGATCACGTAGTTGATGGTAACTTCTGCTGCTGTACCGGCTGTAGTCGGAACTGCAATAATAGGTACACAAGGTTTCTTTGTAGGTGCAACACCTTCCAGACTGCGCACATCCTCAAATTCCGGGTTATTGATGATGATACCGATTGCTTTGGCTGTATCCATAGAAGATCCGCCGCCGATTGCAATGATGTAATCCGCTTTTGCATTTTTGAATGCCGCAACACCATTCTGAACATTCTGGATGGTTGGGTTTGCTTTGATATCTGAATAAATTTCGTAAGCAAGGCCTTCGTTGTCGAGAAGATCAGTTACTTTAGAAGCAACGTTAAACTTGATTAAATCCGGGTCCGTGCAGATCAGCGCTTTCTGGAATCCCTGTGCTTTTGCTTCATTTACGATTTCGGCAATAGCTCCTGCTCCGTGATAAGATGTCTGATTCAACATAATTCTGTTAGCCATAATACGATTCTCCTTTTTATTATAAATAAATATTGACTGATAATATTTTAACAATAATAGAATCAAAAATCAATGCATTCTGAAAAAGATTAGTTATTTTGATATATTTTTTTCTTTTTATAGAAATAATATGGAGTGAGTAAAAGCAGGGTTGACAGCCATGACAAAGGATAGCTGGCAAGTATAAATTCAATTTTTGAGTATAATGGCACAATAAAGAGCACAAATGGAATCCTGACCAGACAGACCCCAACCATATTTGCGATTGTCGGGAACATGACATCCCCGATTCCGCGCAGCGCACCAAGAAAAATCTCAATAAACACATAAATAATATAAGAAGGCAGCAGGAGCTTCAGCATATAGACCCCAATTTCGACAACGGCTGCATCTCCGGTAAATAATTGAAATAATGGTTCGCAGAAAATGTAGATAAAAGCCAGAAGCGCACCACAGATTCCAAAGGAAAGTGCAGAGGAAATACGAACACTCTTAAACACACGTTTGTATTTGTGAGCGCCATAGTTCTGTCCGACAAAGGTAGAGACTGCGATTCCGAACGCACCGGAGACTGCCCAGAAGACAGCGTCCAGTTTGCCCCAGGCAGCCCAGGCAGCTGCGGTATCTGTTCCGAAATTATTGATGGCAGCCTGAATGATAATATTTGACAGGCTGTACATGCAGGACTGGATTCCGCCCGGAAAACCAATGCGAAGTTCCAGATTTAAAGTTGAGGTATCGAAACGGATTTCCCTGAGGTTCAGTTTTAAAATTCCATAAGAAGTCATCAGAGCCCGTGTGACCAGAACTGCACTGACAAGCTGTGCAATCACGGTCGCAATGGCAGCGCCTGCGATTCCAAGTGGGATGACAACAACCAGAAGAACGTCTAAAACAATATTGATGATACAACAGACAATTAAATAGTATAAAGGTCTTTTGGAATCACCGACTGCACGCATAATAGAGGATCCCATGTTGAAAATCATGACTGCCAGCATTCCAAGAAAATAGATTCTTAAATAAATGATGGAGTCTTCCATTGTTTCTGGTGGAGTGTTGAGCGCGTTTAGCATCCACGGGGTCAATATGTATCCTAAAACGGATAAAATCAAGCTGGATATAATGGAAAATGCATAGGCTGTGTGGAGCCCTTTATGCAGGTTTGCGGTATCTTTGGCACCGAAAAACTGTGAAATGATAACACTTGCACCGGCAGAAAGACCAGTGAAAAATCCAATTACAAGATTGGAAAGAACGGAAGCAGATCCGCCTACACTGGCGAGTGCTGCTTTTCCAACAAAACGGCCGACAATCACGGCATCTACGGTGTTATAAAGCTGCTGAAATAAAGTTCCAATTAATATAGGAAAAAAGAAAAAAAGTAACTGCTTCCAGATAACACCTTCAGTAATTTCATTTTTATCTATATTCATAACGTATCCTCCTTGAAGACAAGTATATCATACATAGGTATATTTTTCAAAAAATAAGAGATATTAAATCATAAATATTGTGTGGTGTGTTCAGGAAGGAATCTTCTTTTTTGTACACTGTCACCGGAAAGAAAGAGGGATGAAAATGGATACGCAGCAGTTAGTACAGGAATGTAATTCAGGATGTAAAATGGCAATTCACAGCATGGATCAGGTAATAGAATACGTAGGTGATCCAAAACTAAAAAAACTGATTGAAAAATATAAGTATTCTCATGAAAATCTGGAAGAGGAATCCTCAGAGCTTCTGAAACAGATTGGAAAAGAAGAAAAAGAGCCGGGCATAGTGGCGGCGGCATTTTCCTGGTTATCTACAGAAACCAAATTGGTTTTAAAAAAGAGTGATAATGAAATCGTTAAAATTATGATGGATGGGTGTAATATGGGAATCCAGTCGATTGGAGAGGAAATGAATAAATTTCCGGATGCATCGAAAGAAGCAAAGAAGCTGGCGGATAAACTGATTCGGCTGGAAGAAGAATTTATGCTGGAATTGAAACTGTATCTTTAAAATGAAAACTGTATAACGAGATAAAACACGCTTTGCGAGTTTTACCTCGTTCGCGTGCGGCGGCGAATGGAAATGCAAGCATTTCCGCTCGCCTTGTGCCTTCGCGTAAATTAAAGGCGCAACTCTGATGTGAGGGCGCCTTTTATAGATTACTTCAATTTGTCAATTTGATAGTTCAATGTTATGATATAAAAAAGAATATTAATTTTTTGTAATAAACTACAGGAGAGAGGTGTTACGAATGAAGAATATTATTACAGTCAGTCGAGAATTTGGAAGCGGTGGAAGAAGTATTGCAAAAGAAGTGGCAAAGAGGATGGGATATGAATACGTGGATGTAGAAATGATAGAGAGGATTGCACAGACTTCTGGATTGGAACCGGAAATAAAGGAAAACGCGGATGAACTTTCCAGACGAAAAAATCTGTTTGAGTTTGCATTTGCCGGGCGTGAGGGAAAGGCAGATTCTATGGAGAATTATCTCTGGAACAGGCAGAGAGAAATGATTCTGGATTTTGCAGAAAAAGGAAATTGTGTTATTGTAGGGCGCTGCGCAGATTATATTTTGAGAGATTATGAGAATGCTCTCCATGTATTTATCCATGCAGATATGGAATACCGGGCACAGAGAATTATCCGGCTTTATGGAGAAACAGACCAGACACCGGAAAAACGTCTGTCTGACAAGGATAAGATGCGGAAAGCAAATTATAAGTATCATACGGACAGAGACTGGGGTGTAGCGCAGAATTATGATCTGACTCTCAATAGTGGGAAACTGGGTCTGGAACAATGTGTAGATATTATCATAAGTCTTGCGACGACCGAATAATTTTTTGAATAGGCTTTTCCAATCTACACACAATAGATTTTACATAAATCATGTAATGAGTGGAAGGATGAAAAAGTATGGGTTCAATTTGGAAAAGTCAGATAGAGATGCCGGAGTTTCAAAGTGTAGAAGGAAACAAGAAGACGGACGTGCTGATTATAGGCGGAGGAATGGCTGGAATCCTGTGTGCATATTTTTTGCAGAAAGCAGGTGTGGATTACATGCTGGTCGAAAAAGACAGGATTTGTGCAGGAGTCACGAAGAACACGACCGCCAAGATCACGGCACAGCACAGACTGATCTATCGTAAGCTAATGAAAAAAGCTGGGGAAGAGAAGGCAAGATTATATTTTGAGGCAAATCAGGATGCTGTAAATACTTATTTTGAGTTGTGCAAGGGAATCCAATGTGATCTGGAAAGGAAGACTGCGTTCGTCTATTCTGTTGATGACAGAAAAAAGCTGGAAGAAGAGGCAGACGCACTTTCCAGGATTGGTGTAAATAAGATTGGCGTAAATACAAGATTTACAGAAAAAACGGAATTACCATTTCAAATTGCGGGTGCGATTGGTCTGGAAAACCAGGCTCAGTTTCATCCGCTTAAATTTGTTTCAGAAATAGCCAAAGGACTGAGAATTTATGAGAATACATTTGTGAAAGAATTTGCGGAGCAAAAGGCGGTGACAGAGAAAGGGGATATTATATTTCAAAAGGCGATCATCACCACGCATTTTCCGATTGATAATAAGCACGGGATGTATTTTCTGAAAATGTATCAGGACCGGTCTTATGTGATTGCGTTGGAATATGCAAAGCAGATGAAAGGGATGTACATTGATGAAGCGAAGACAGGGAAATCATTTCGGAGTTATCGAGATCTGCTTCTTGTTGGCGGCGGATCTCACCGGACGGGGAAAGATGGTGGAAAATGGGATGAACTTCGGGAATTCGCCAGAAATTATTATCCAGATGCAAAAGAACGCTTTTCGTGGGCGACCCAGGACTGTATGACCCTTGATGAGATCCCGTATATCGGGACTTATTCGAAAAGACTTGGCTACTGTTATGTTGCCACAGGATTTAACAAGTGGGGAATGACCTCGTCGATGGCAGCAGCGAAGGTATTGACGGATCTGGTGCTGGAAAAAGAAAATATGTATGCAGAGATTTTTTCGCCGTCACGGAGTATCTGGACACCACAGCTTGCTGTGAACAGCTTTGAGGCAGCAAAAGGGCTGGTGACGCTATCTCCGAAACGGTGTCCTCATATGGGATGTGCACTGAAATGGAATCCGACAGAGCGAACATGGGACTGCCCTTGCCACGGATCAAGATTTGATGAAGAGGGAAAGGTAAAAGATAATCCGGCAAATGGCAATTTGGAATGAAGATATATAAGCTGAACTTATGAATAGAGAAAATGAGGCATGGCACATTTTACAAAAGAAAACATCAAATATGTTAGAAAATATACAAAATAAAAAAGATTGATAAAAGGATTGACTTTAATAGGAAAATTCATTAATATTAATCAATAATAAGTAAATCGAAATTATCACAAAGGAAAAGGAGTATTATCATGGCGTATTATTTCAGTGAACCGTCGCATACATTTAGTGAATATTTATTAGTTCCAGGATATTCAAGTTCAGAATGTCAGCCACAGAACGTGAGTCTGAAGACACCGCTTGTAAAATTCAAAAAAGGAGAGGAACCTGCAATTTCATTAAATATTCCTATGGTTTCAGCAATCATGCAGTCAGTATCTAACGATACGATGGCTGTTGCGCTTGCCAGAGAAGGCGGAGTATCATTCATTTATGGATCTCAATCGATTGAAAGTCAGGCAGCGATGGTAAGAAAGGTCAAATCTTACAAAGCCGGTTTTGTAACAAGTGATTCTAACCTTGTTCCGGATCAGTGTTTAAGAGATGTTCTTGCATTAAAAGAAAAGACAGGACATTCTACAATGGCTGTAACAGAAGATGGAACAGCAAATGGTAAATTGCTCGGAATCGTAACGGAAAGAGATTATCGTATTTCACGTATGGCTTTGGATACAAAAGTTTCTGAATTTATGACACCATATGATAAGCTCGTTACGGCAAAATCCGGACTTACTTTAAAAGAAGCGAACGATATCATCTGGGAGTATAAGCTGAATTCGCTTCCAATCGTAGATGAAAATCAGTGTCTGGATTCCTTTGTATTCAGAAAAGATTATGAGTCAAAGAAGGCAAACCAGAATGAATTATTGGATGACCATAAGAGATATATAGTGGGCGCCGGTATTAATACAAGAGATTATGCAGAGCGTGTGCCTGCACTGGTAGAAGCTGGTGTGGACGTTCTTTGTATCGATTCCAGTGAAGGATTCAGTGAATGGCAGAAACTTACAATCGACTGGATCAGAGAACACTACGGAGATACAGTGAAAGTAGGAGCTGGTAACGTAGTTGATGCAGATGGATTCCGTTTCCTTGCAGACTGCGGAGCTGATTTCGTTAAAGTCGGTATCGGTGGCGGTTCTATCTGTATTACCCGCGAGACAAAGGGAATCGGACGCGGACAGGCTACAGCTACAATCGAAGTAGCAAAAGCAAGAGATGAATATTTTGAAGAGACAGGTATCTATGTACCAATCTGCAGTGATGGTGGTATCGTACACGATTATCATATGACACTTGCACTTGCAATGGGAAGCGATTTCGTAATGCTGGGAAGATACTTCTCACGTTTCGACGAATCACCAACAAGCAAGGTTAAGATCAATGGCCAGTTTATGAAAGAATACTGGGGTGAAGGAAGTGCCCGCGCAAGAAACTGGCAGAGATATGATCTTGGCGGAGAGACAAACCTCAAGTTCGAAGAAGGTGTTGACTCATATGTACCATATGCAGGACCATTAAAAGACAACGTTGGAATTACACTTTTGAAGATTAAATCTACAATGTGTAACTGTGGTGCGCTTTCTATTCCTGAATTCCAGGAAAAAGCAAAACTTACATTAGTATCATCTGTAAGTATTGTAGAAGGCGGAGCACATGACGTTGTACTGAAAGATCAGTCATCATCACGTCACTAACGAGTGAATAAAAGAGTCAACCGTACAGGCAAAAGCGTCTGATCAGTGGACTCTTTTTTAGGTAACCAGCCCCAAAGGGCATAATATATATAATTTACAATTCAGGAGAGAGAAAAATGGCAAAATTATTGTATGAAGGAAAAGCAAAACAGGTATATGAAGGACAGAATGAAAATGAATATATTATTCATTACAAAGATGATGCAACTGCCGGAAATGGCGCAAAGCATGATCAGTTTGAAGGAAAAGGTGTTTTAAATAACACAATTTCATGTATTATTTTCGATATGCTTGAAGAAGCTGGTATTAAGACTCATATGATCGAAAAGCTCAATGATCGTGACATCAGAGTAAAAAAAGTTGAAATTTTCCCATTAGAAGTTATTGTGCGTAACATCACAGCAGGTTCATTCTGTAAGAGACTGGGCGCAAAAGAAGGAATTGTTCTTGACGAACCAATCTTTGAAACAAGTTACAAAAATGATGAATACGGCGACCCACTCATCAATGAAGATCATGCAGTAGCACTGAAATTAGCTACAAGAGAAGAATTAGCATACATCAAAGAAACAACACTTAAAATCAATGAACTGTTAAAAGCATTCTTCCTGAAGCTCAACCTGAAATTAGTTGATTTCAAGATTGAATTTGGTAAAACAGCAGATGGAGAAATTTTACTTGCTGATGAAATTTCTCCAGACTCATGCCGTCTCTGGGATGTAGATACAAACCAGAAATATGATAAAGACGTATTCAGACAGGACATCGGTGACCTTATCGAAACATACAAAGCTGTACTTGCACGTATGCAGGATAAATAATTAGAAAAGGAAAGTATAAGATGAACAGAATGGAATTCGAAAGCATGACAATTTGTCCGCTTGACGGACGTTATTCAGGTGTGAAAGACGCGCTCTCTGAATATTTTAGCGAATATGCACTGGTAAAATACCGTGTGCATGTTGAAATTCAGTGGTTGAAATTTTTGATTGAAAATGTAGAAAGTGATATTCTTGCGAAATTTGACAAGGCAGATCTTCCGAAGATTGAAGGAATTTCAAAGGAATTTAACTACGATTCTTTTAAGGCAATCAAAGATATCGAAGCAGTTACACGCCATGACGTAAAAGCGGTAGAATATTTTATCGGAAACCAGTTAAAAGAAATGGGTTACGATTATCTGATCAGCTTTGTACATATCGGATGTACATCAGAAGATATCAATAATACTTCTTATGCATGCATGTTAAAAGAGGGACTTGCCAACGTATGGCTTCCTCGTGCAGAAGAAATTGCAAATACAATCGATGCGCTTGCCGAAGAGCACAAAGATGACGCAATGCTTGCACACACACATGGACAGCCGGCGACACCAACTACAGTTGGAAAAGAATTTAAAGTATATGCCTACAGAATGTATTCCAGCATTCAAAATGTGAAAGATGTAAGAATCAAGGCAAAATTCAATGGAGCAACAGGAAACTACAGTGCAATTCTGACAGCATTTCCTAATGTTGACTGGCCTGTGATGGCGAAGAAGTTTGTAGAAGAATATCTGGGAGTGGAATTTAATCCACTCACAACACAGATTGAAAGCCATGATTATACCTGTCATATTTTGGATGGTATTCGTCATTTTAACAATGTTCTTGTGGATTTTGATGTAGATATGTGGCTTTACATTTCAAAAGAATATTTCAAACAGATTCCGGTAAAAGGCGAAGTCGGAAGCAGTACAATGCCTCATAAAGTAAATCCAATCCGTTTTGAAAACAGTGAAGCAAATATTGATATGTCAAATAATATTTGTATGGCACTTTCAAATAAACTTCCAAAATCAAGAATGCAGAGAGACCTTTCAGATTCTTCCAGCCAGAGAAACCTTGGCCTCGCGTTTGGATATTCCATTCAGGCGATCAGTGAGACGATGAACGGACTTGCAAAATGTGTGGTTAATAAAGAAAAACTTGCCAGTGATCTGAATGAAAAATGGGAAGTATTAGCTGAACCAATTCAGACAATGTTAAGAAAATATGGTGTTCCGGATGCGTATGACACATTAAAAGCGTTGACGAGAGGAAAAAATATTTCGAAAGAAGATATTTTGAAGTTTGCTGAAAGCCTTGATATGTTATCTGATGAAGACAAAAATACACTGGTAACTATGACACCGGCATCATACATCGGAAAAGCAGCTCAGCTTGCGGATATTAATTTAAAATAACTTATTATTATGACAGCGGAGAAAGATCGTTAAGCAGGAGGACAAAAATATGGGTGGCTTTTTTGGAGTAGCATCAAAAAGAGATTGTGTGTTGGAACTTTTTTATGGGATAGATTATCATTCACATCTTGGAACAAGACGTGGAGGAATGGCCGTTTATGATGGAAACAGATTCTATCGTGCCATTCATAATATTGAAAATTCACCATTTCGTACAAAATTCGAAGACGATGTGGCAGGAATGCACGGAAATATCGGAATTGGTTGTATTTCCGATTTTGAACCGCAACCATTATTGATTCAGTCACATCTTGGAAGTTTTGCAATTACATTTGTAGGAAAAGTGAACAATTATGAAGAACTGCTGCAGGCATTGTATCAGGGAGAACACGTTCATTTTCAGGAAATGACGAATGGTGAAGTAAATGTGACAGAGCTGATCGCAGCGCTGATTTGCAGACAGCCGACCATTCTGGAAGGAATCCGCTATGTTCAGGAGATGGTAGAAGGCTCTATGACGCTTCTTCTGATGACAAAAGATGAAATCTATGCGGCAAGAGACAGATACGGAAGAACTCCGGTTATCATTGGTAAAAACGATGATGGTTATTGTGTATCGTTTGAAAGTTTTGCATATCTGAACCTTGGATACAGGGATTACAAGGAATTAGGGCCTGCAGAAATTGTGACGATTACACCGGACGAAGTGACGACAGTCGGAGAGCCAGGAGAAGAAATGCAGATGTGTGCATTCTTGTGGCTTTACTATGGATATCCGACTGCCTCATATGAGGGAGTAAACGTAGAAGAAATGCGTTATCAATGCGGTAAGATGCTGGCAAGGAGAGATAAGGACAGTGTTCAGCCGGATTTGATCGCCGGTGTTCCGGATTCTGGAATCCCGCATGCAATTGGTTATGCAAATGAATCAGGAGTTCCATTTGCCAGACCGTTTATCAAATATACTCCTACCTGGCCGAGATCTTTTATGCCGACAAATCAGGAACAGAGAAATCTGATCGCGCGTATGAAACTGATACCGGTAAAAAGTTTGATTGAAGATAAAAAGCTGCTTCTTATTGATGATTCCATTGTTCGTGGAACACAGCTTCGCGAAACCACAGAATTCCTCTACAACAGTGGAGCAAAAGAGGTACATGTGAGACCGGCGTGCCCGCCGATTCTGTATGGCTGTAAATATTTAAACTTCTCGCGTTCTAGAACGGAGATGGATCTAATTACAAGAAGAGTCATCTGTGATCTGGAAGGTACACAGGATGTTCCGCAGGAAGTTCTGGATATGTACGCAGATCCGGATCATCCAAAATATCAGGCGATGATAGATGAAATCTGTAAGAGACTGAACTTCACATCCCTTCGTTTTCATCGTTTAGATGACATGATCGAAGCAATCGGTATTGACAGAAGCAAACTCTGTACTTATTGCTGGGATGGCAAAGGAACAGGATGTGCAGGAAATTGTAAACATTGCAGAAAATAACAGAAATACATATGAGAACTCCGAAGTTGTGGCTTCGGGGTTCTTTGTGTCATACTGATATCCAATTGAAATGAGAGGAAAAGCAAATGGAAAAACAGGGAAAATTTATTGTATTTGAAGGGATTGACGGCAGTGGGAAAAGCACTCAGATCAGCTTACTTGCAGATAGATTAAAAGAGATGGGAATTTCGCATTGTACTACGGCAGAGCCATGTGAAGGACCGGTTGGTGTTATGATCCGTCAGATATTGACTGGTGAAAGAAAAATGGATAACAGGGTCATTGCCGCGCTTTTTGCGGCAGACAGGCTGGATCATATTCTGAATGAGGAATATGGAATGTTGAATAAGATTGAGAATGGGACGACAGTAATCTGTGACCGATATTATTTTTCATCTTATGCATACAATGGGGTGGACATGCCGATGGATTGGGTCATCTCGGCCAATTCACAGAGTAGTCGGTTATTAAAGCCGACGGTAAATGTGTTTATTGATCTGGATCCGGATACTGCGCTGGAGAGAATCGCAAGAAACCGGCAGCGTATAGAACTTTTTGAGAAGAAATCCCGACTTGAAAAAGTAAGAGAAAACTACTTTAAGGTGTTTGAACAAATGCCGGAGGAAACGGTTCTCATCATAGACGGGAACCAGACTCCGGAGGCAATGTCGGAAGAAATTTGGCGAAAAATAAAGGGATATTTTTCTTAATATCAAAATAGACAATAAAATATATAAATTATCTATAAATATCTGGTAAAAATAGAAAAAATAAAAAAATTTGAAAAAAGATATTTTCATATGAAATAAAAAAGTGTAGAATGATGTTATCGCGATTAGTTATCGCGGTAACATCATTTTTTATAAGGAAGAAGGTATTGGGATGGGAAAAGACATGGCCATAAATGAAAAAAGTATAAAAGCAGTTTTTCATAAAGATTGTATGGCGCTTATATTATTTGCCACAGCATTGTGGTGTGTGATATTACCGGTTTTGCTGAATGTAATTAAATTGACAGATGATCCGCTTACCAGGGGATTCCTCTTTGCAGCGGCAGGAGTAGGCGGAGTGTCTCTTACATTGGCAATTTTTGCAGTGTTCTTACATATCCGTAAAAACCGGGACCAGATTTACCGAGAAGACCTGGAAAATCAGGCACTTACAAAAAAATAAGAGAGAGCAGGGGGATTTTGTTTCATGAATGAACAAAAGAAAAAGAATGGGTTCAAAGATAAAATCATGTTAGTAGTCGATATTTGCTTTGTTGTGGTGCTTTGTATCGTTGTACTTTTTACCACGATGATGATCCAGAATATGGTGGGAACAACGGATGTAAGTGGTGGATATGAAATTCTTCCACAGACATTAATACCGGTAATTGTTGCAATCGTGGGGTATCTGATTTTTCTTGTGAAAAAGGGAAAGAAAAGCTTAAAAGAAATCGTTGATATCGCATATGAAGGCAAAAAAGGGGAGGATGAGTAAAATGAGTATTTATGCAATTATGAACTATGTTGCCTGGGCACTCTGCGCACTTGTGGCTTATCTTCTGATCAGCGACGTGGTGAAAGTGGAAAAACAGAAACGTGCTGAAAGAGATGCGAAAAAAGAAGAAGAAAAGAAAAACTGATACTGATGGGGGAAATCACTATGGAAAACGAAAAGAAAGAATCATCTTTATCCAAAGTACTGGGACCTATGCATATATGGGCATTAGGTGTAGGAATCGTTTTGGTTGGAGAATTTATGGGATGGAACTACACCGTTGCAAAAGGAGGCTCTCTGGGTTCTCTGATTGCACTGTGGACGGTTGCCATTTTCTATATCATGATTGTTATGATGAATACAGAAATGGGTTCTGTTATGCCGGAAGCCGGCGGACAGTATACCATGGCAAAATATCTGCTCGGACCATTGGCAGCATTTAATGTTGGTCTTATGTTGGTATTTGAATATGCAATGCTTGAGGCGGCAGACGTGCTGGTTGTTGGGGAGATTCTGGAATCACTGCACCCGGATATTAACGGACTACCATATATTATTCTGAGTTTGCTGCTTCTTACCTATCTGAATTATAAAGGAGCACATACCTCTTTGACGCTTAATTTTGTTATTACAGCAATTGCGTTTATTACACTGTTAATTTTGTTGTTCTCAACGAATTTCTGGGATCCACAGGCAACACTTGTGGACCTGAAAGCGATGACCAATGGACTTCCATATGGATATCTGGGAATCATTGCTGCGATGCAGTTCTCGGTATGGTTCTTCCTTGGAATAGAAGGAAGTGCGCTGGCAGCAGAAGAATGCCGTTCTGCAAGCCGTTCCATTCCGGTGGGTGCAATGGTTGGGCTTACAACACTTTTGATCGGTGCATCGATCACTTGGTTTGTCTGCTCAGGTCTTGTTCCGGCAGGGGAACTTGGAGCATCTGCATATCCGCTTTATGATGCGGCACTTGCAACAGGAAAGTTGTTCGTGATCGTGGCGCTCTTCATTGGAACGATTATGGCATGTCTTGCCTCTGCAAATGGATGTATCAATGATGCGAGCCGTGCATGGTACTCCCTTTCCAAGGATCATCTGATTCCGGACTTTTTTGCGGAGACACATCCAAAATATAATACACCTTATCGCGCAACTATTTTCTTGTTCCCGGTGTCTTTGATATTTGCGTTTACCGGAATGCTTGATCAGGTAGTAGCCTTTTCGATCATTTCGGCGCTTCTCGTATACTCGCTTACGATCGTAATGATGTTTAAGTTCAGGAAAATGTATCCGCTTGGAACGATTGAACGTGGATATGTGTGTCCGATTCATCCAGTGCCGGCAATCGTGGCAGGAATTCTTCTTTGCCTGATTCTGCTTGGAACTTATCTCGGATACGCAATCAGCATGATTGGTGCAGTTGTGTTCTACCTTCTTGCATCTATCTGGTTCTTAAAGAGAAGGGCAAAATTTATCGATAAGAAATCATTCTTGAAACTTGGGGCAGAAAAATGGCCGAAACCGGAAATTAAATAAATTTTTGATAATACCCTCACGAAAAAAGATGCCAATCCTGGCATCTTTTTTCGTGTAAATCATTTTTCTCTGTAAATGTAGCCTGTATTTTCTGCTATATTTTATGAAGTGATCTGTAATACTTCCAGAACGGAATGGCAAATGAAACAAACATTGCCAGATAGAACAGAAACATAACACAGAAAAATATCATTAAACCATGATTAAAAGGATCATCAATTCGGCTCTGCAGCATAATTTGCGGAATAATTATTAAAAAGAAAATTCCCAGAAGAGGAAGCATACGGCCGGAAAAGACTCGTTTCATCATGTCTAATCGAGAGGCATCGTCACAGAAGATTGCTTCTTCTGTTCCATTCATTTCAGAAGCCGCTTTGCGAAAATAACTGTAACCCACATAATTTTGCAGGTATTCCCATCCACAATCGTTGAACATTTGAATGTATTCACTTTTTTGAGAGACACTGTCAGGATTATAGTCTAATTGATAGACAACATCTTCCGGATCACATTTTTGAAAATGATACACACAAAATCCATTTACTTCCACAAATTTCCATCCATTCTTATGCTGCTCTCTTAAATATGTCTCCTCTTCCTTCCACTGAGGAATAGAAAAATATTTGATTTCAGTTTTTTCGTTTTTCATATTATTTTGCCTCCATCATACTTTTGTATAAACGCTCGATTCGCTTCATTTCTAATTCTAGTACCTGTGTTCCAAGGTCTGTAATGCAATAAATTTTGCGCTTTTCTTCTTCCCTGATAAATGAGATCAGACCGTCTTTTTCCATTTTAGACAGGCTTCCATATAGGGTTCCTGGACTGATTTTGATTTCTCCATTTGTCAGTTGTTCTGTCTTTTTTACAATTCTGTATCCGTGTGCTTCTTCCCTGAGACACAGTAGAATATAGAAACCCGTTTCGGTCATGGGTATATATACTTTTTTAATATGACTATCCATTCTATCACCTTATTTGTACTACGATGTATCGCACTTCGATATACAGTATAGCACTGCGATATAGTACTGTCAATAAAATTTGCAAAAAAGACAAAAGAAACAACTTTTCTTTCGATAAATTGTGGTATAATGTTCGCGAACACAATGAGGCAAGCGCCTGCAAAGCAGGCATTTGCCGAATGTGCGCGAACCATGATGAAGCACCTGCAAATCATGGTATAATGTCGCGAACAAGGTGAGGCAAGCGCCTGCAAAGCAGGCAAGGGAGGAAAATGTAATGATTTTGACAGAAGATAAGAAATATTCTATATCGTTAGTGATCGAGGATGAGAATAAGACTGGGCTTGACAGTGAGACTGTAGAGTTGGAATTTACGAATAAAGAGCTTCTGCACGCAGTCCTCACTTGCGGAATGCCAGTCCAACGTTTGTCGCAGGCATACATGGATAAACGTAAAATGGAGATTTTATATAAGATTTTTCTGGTGGAGACAGCACTTGATGCAGAAGGAGACCGTCTGAAAAAGTCTCCTCGAACGATGTATCTTGATTCGTCTGAGAAAAGTGTGATTTCTTATTATCTTGGTATGTTCTTCACGAAGCTTCTCAGTAAAAAAATATATGATATTGATTACCTGACTCACCTGAATACGATAGAGAAGATTCAAGGAGAAGGATATATTGATTATTTCAACCAAAAGTGGCGTCCGGATATGATCGGCTATAAAGTTCTTGACGATACCTGGAATGTGTGGGAAGCGAAAGGCGGAAGTAACCGCAGAGCTCCGGCACTTAAGATCGGCTGTGAGCAGGCGGGAGATATCAAGTCAATTAATAGAAAACAACCGGATCCGGCTGTGGTATGTATGACATATTATGATCATGGTTATCTGAATGCGATTATGAAAAAGACAAAGAGCAAGGATGGAGCGGAGCTGGAAATTTCAGAGAGAGGATTCTGGGAATCTTATTATGGTGGAATCCGTCAGATATTTATGGAATATGGAAATACAACGAGATGGACTGGCGGAAATGTAGAAGTGACGATAGACATTCCCTGTTATCATGATAAAGGAAAAGAGACGGTAAAACGTTTTATTACGATGGGCATTCCAGAAGAATTATTTCAGAAAATTATGAAAGAAGATTATATGAATATACTTTCCGTGAAATGCAGTGTGTCAGAAGGGACTGAAGACGGCAGGTATACCGGAGGAGATAAGATTTACATTAAATAATAAACCAGACAAAACACGCTTCGCGAGTTTTGCTGGTTCGCGTGCGGCGTCAAATGGAAATGCAAGCATTTCCGCTTGTCTTGTGCCTTCGCGCAAATAAAAAGAAGTCCATGTGGGAGGGATATCCGCATGGACTTCTTTTTATGTGAAACATGTTTCAGTTTGCTTATAAAAATATTATTCAAATACAGGATTCTGAGAAAGCGAAATTGTGTTATGGTGAGTCTCTGCCTGATTCTCTTTGTCGTAGCTTTTAAATACGAGTGATCCGATGTAACCGGCAGCAACTCCGCCTGCAATTGCGAGAACGATAGCCAGTATAACATTCTGTGCCGGATTGAACGCAAATGGAGCCAGAAGTCCAGGAATAGGAGAAGCTGTTCCAGGTGCGTTATTGATAATACCAAGTGATGCCGCTGCAATTCCAGCAAGCCCACCGCCGAAGAAGTTAGAGGCAAAAATCGGAATTGGATTTTTTGTGATAATATCGGCCTGTGTCAATGGTTCGAGCATAACTGCGATGACATTACTTTTATCACCAAAATGGAGACGTTTGAAGATCATACCGTTTGTGAAAGAGCCACCTACACATGCGATTGCAGCAATTCCCATTGCGAGTCCGTCAAGCTGCAGCATTGCTGTTAATGCCATAGAACTCAGAGGTGAAGTGCAGATCATTTTCATGATTCCGCCGAGCAAAAATCCCATAACGATTGGGGACTGAGAAGCTGCTGCTGAGATTGTCTCTCCAATTGTAGATAAGGTAGCATTGATAGCCGGATCTACAGCGAAGGCGATAAATCTTGCAAGCGGAGCAATGATCAGAGCGCCGGCAATCACGTTCAGACCTTCTGGAAGTTTCTTTTCAATTACAGGTGCGATAAGGCCGATGATGTATCCCGCAATAAATCCAGGAAGAATTCCATATCCGCCACATGCAAGTCCGGCTACCACTGCGAATACCGGATTCGCCCCCATGCTGATTGGAATCATGACTGCAGCTGCTACGCCGCCGAGGCCGCCTGCGGTGACACCCACTTCTTTAAAAAAGGAAAGTCCGAAGAGATCACCGGAAATGTAACTGTGGACAGCTTCCACTAAAAAAGATGCAACGGCTGCATTTGCCATTCCGGACATTGCCTCGGAACCTTTTGGCATTTTCATACTAAAGAGTGAAAATGCAGCTAATGTAAGTAATAATAATCCCATACCAGAAAGAATTGTAAACATAAAAACCTCCTAAAAAAAATATACTTTGTTTTCTTTTCGATGAGTAGATTTTAAATAGAAGGTTTCAAAAAATTTCAAAATGTATCATAAAAAAATCACATTTCTACAAATATAACAAAAAACATGTCATGTTGTTGTGCAAACATGTCAAAAAATCTGTATGAAAACATGAATTATCTGACAATTTAATCTTCCTTACAGGCGATAATCAGGGAATTCAGGAAGGATTTAATCTTCACGTTACCACCTTTGAAGCTTTTTCCGCGGATATGTTCCATCTCTCGACGAATTTGTTCAAAATTATATAAGGTTCCGGCATAGGCTGTAAAAATTTCGTTGTAATAATCTTCCAGCCCCAGATTTGCAAGGTTGATCATACCAATATTTGCAGTTCTGCGAATGCGCTGTTCCATGGATTTTGGGTTTTCCGTAAAATTGCTGCAGAGCTGATTCAAGGTGGTATTTTCCACTTCTATTTTATGCTCAATGATATACTCGATGAGTGTGACAATGTCTTTACTTCCCTTTTCGCTGGCAATGCCGAGCTTTTGGAGAATATTTTTTAACTTTACGATGTATTCTTTTTCAACGGAATCTGGAACGGCAGCAGGAGCAGCATTTTGCGCAGTAAAAATACTTTGTACTTGCTGCAAGGTTCGCTGGGCCGACAGAGAAGCACTCACTTTCTTTATGACCGATTCTACTTCGATACTGTTGATGGGTTTTTGAATATAAAATTCCACACCATTTGTATAGGCCTCTGAGATCATGTCTTTGGAACTTACCTGTGAAAGCATGATAAATGCAGTGTCAGGGAGAAGCGGTTTTGATTTTTTGACAAGTGCGATTCCGTCAATTTCCGACATTAACAAATCCACGATCACAATGTCCGGGCGGATCAGAGAAAAATCGTCTAAAGCATCAATGCCACAGGTGGCGGTTCCGCAGATTTCACCGAGCTGACGGTCCCGGATGATCAGTTTCAAAATGTTTAAAATATTTTTGTCATCATCAATCAGATATATTTTCATAATAGTTTCCTTTCCAGCTTTTCTTAGGAATTTGTATAGTAAATGTAGTTTTGCCCGGAACAGAGGCAACATGAATGTTGCCATGGAACTGATGTTCCACCAGATCTTTTACAATATTAAGTCCAAGCCCACGGTTGATCTCGCCGGTTTCATAGTTTATTTTTGTTGAAAATCCTGGGTTAAACAGCTGCTCCATATCTTCCGGAAGAATACCGGGACCGTTGTCTTCTACGAGAAGTATGTAATCATCGGCGGTTTCAGTCTGAGAAAACTGAAGGAAAACCGAAGGATTTACAGAGGCCTCCACCGCATTATTGAAAAGATTACGCAGGATCGACATCAGGAAGTAATGTTTCTGCGTGTATAGATTTTCCTGAATGTGAATGGCTAAAGTAACGCTTTTTCCATCAGGAACAGAAGCATTTATACTGTTTTTTAAAAGAGTCAGAATATCTTCCAGATACATTCCTTCCTCTTTTAGATTTAATTCCATCGCATCGGAAAGTCCGCGGAGAATGACCATATATTCCTTTTTTATTTCGTGTACATCTCTGGCTACGCTGAGTGCTTTGCGGGAAAGAGAAGGATTTACTTTTTGTTCTTCCATTTCATGGAATAATTTATAGGAAGTATTCATCGTCTCTTCAATCATTTGCGAGTTTTTTCGCATAAGAACGATTTCATCATTCAACTTGGAAATTAAAAGCAAAAGACGCTGGTAACGCTCGGCGTGCTCCCGTTTTAGCAGGCTGAATTTGTAAAGGTTCAGACAGCAGAGGGTAAACCAGATTATCATTGTGCGCGAAAAAGCGACCAGCAAAATGCTGATTTGTGTGTCGAAAGAAACCTGGTTAATGGAAGAACGCAGGAGCAGTTCTGCCAGATTGGAAATATAGTCAAAAAAGAACAGAAAAATCAAAGACTTGTTTTTCAGTTCATAATTTTGCGTCGGACAAAGGAAGAAAAAGAGGATACCATATATCAGATAGAAACAAGTTTCCGGGAAATTGGCCATGATCTCAAGCTGCCCGGTAGTCATCCAGGAAAAAATTACGCGGGAGATAAATATTCCGGTGGCAGAAAGAAAAGTGACCGGTAATATAGGGTATCGTCCAAATAAAATAATAGAGATAACAAGTGGCAGAATTCCAAGTGATATTTTGAAATCCGTATTGAACAGACTGAAATGCAGCTGGGCACAGATAATGCAGGCAGTGCTGATTAGTATAGTCTGCTTAAGTTTGGAAAAAGTTTTATTTGACATAAAGCTTCAAGTTCCTTTCTGAGTGTTCTTAATGAAATAAAGTAAAACTATACTATCGGATTTTCCAGAAAAAAACAATCTAAATCAAAAAAATTTATGCCCATATGTGAAGAGGGTGGAAAAAAAAGAATTTATATGATATAACTATAGTATATTTGTTAAAAAAACTACAACATAGAACTATATAGAAGGGGATCGGATGAATCCGATTAGGTGAAAAAATGTATCGTATTTTAGAATTGAATCCTCAGCTGAAAGATTTTGCAGGTGATATTGATTTGCGAATGACTTGCTATAAAAATACAAAAGAGCGCTTACTTAAAAATGGAGGAACTTTGAATGATTTTGCAAATGCACATGAGTATTATGGGTTCCATCATGTGAAGGGCGGCTGGATCTATCGCGAATGGGCGCCAAGTGCCTACCGGCTTTATCTGGAAGGAGATTTCAATGACTGGAATCAGACAAGCCACCCGCTTAAGAAATTGGAGAACGGGAACTGGGAATTATTCATGGAAGGGGATGATGCGCTCTGGGAAGGCTGTAAAGTGAAAACAGTGGTAGACGCAAATCTGACACGTACAGAACATATTCCGCTTTATGCGCGTCGTGTGGTTCAAGATCCGAAGACAATTACATGGTCCGCAGAGATCGTTGACGATAGAAAGAATTTTAAGTGGACAGATCAGGATTTTAAGGGGGCAGATTCGCTCTATATTTATGAAACTCATATTGGGATGTCATCAGAAGAAGGAAAAGTAGCAACGTATCTTGAGTTTGCCAAAGAAGTACTTCCAAAGATCAAGAAAATGGGCTATAACACGATTCAGATCATGGCAGTAATGGAACACCCATATTATGGAAGTTTTGGATATCAGGTATCGAATTTTTATGCTGCGTCAAGCTGGTTTGGTAAACCGGAAGATCTGAAATATCTGGTGAATAAAGCACATAAGCTTGGACTTCGTGTTTTACTTGATGTTGTGCATTCTCATGCGGTTAAGAATACAGCGGAAGGCATCAATATGTTTGATGGTACCACATGGCAGTTCTTCCATGATGGCGAAAAGGGTGAGCACCCGGCATGGGGAACAAAATGCTTTAATTATGGCAAAGATGAAGTGATTCATTTCTTGCTGTCGAACTTAAAATTCTGGATGACAGAATATCATTTCGATGGCTTCCGTTTTGATGGCGTGACTTCTATGATCTATCATGATCATGGCCTTGGAACAGATTTTAATGATAACAGTAAATATTTTTCCATGAATACTCATGTGGAAGCAATCACTTATCTTCAGCTTGCAAATGAGCTGATCCGTCAGGTGAATCCAAAAGCGATTACTATCGCGGAAGATATGTCCGGCATGCCGGGTATGGCACTTCCGATTGAAGATGGTGGAATTGGCTTTGATTATCGCCTTGCAATGGGATTGCCGGATATGTGGGTCCGCACAGTGAAAGAAAAACGAGATGAGGACTGGGATATCGGTCAGATGTGGGGCGATATGTGTCTGCGCCGCCCGGGTGAAAATACGGTTGCCTATGTAGAAAGTCATGATCAGGCTTTGGTGGGAGATAAGACGATGATTTTCCGCCTTGCAGATGCAAACATGTATACGGATATGGACAAAGCCTGCCATAATCTTGTGATTGACAGAGCCATCGCACTTCATAAGATGATTCGCCTTTTTACACTTGCAGGCGGAGGTGAGGCATATCTGAACTTCATGGGAAATGAATTCGGACATCCGGAATGGATTGATTTTCCGAGGGAAGGAAATGGCTGGAGTTTTCATTACTGCCGCCGTCAGTGGAGCCTTCGCGACAATGGATTTTTGAAATATCAGTGGCTTGGTGATTTTGACCATGATATGGTAATGCTCACCAAACGAAATCATATGTTTGAACAGCGGATGGGCGATCTTCGTCTGCTTCGAAATGCTGACAAGATCATTGCATTCTATCGAAAAGGTTTATTATTTGCCTTTAATTTTAATCCATCTGAATCTTTCACAAATGTGAAAATTGAGGTTCCTTCGAATGCGGATTATGAAGTAAGACTTTCGACAGATGATGAGCAGTATGGCGGACAGAATCTGATTGAGCATATCACATATCCGGTAAAAGAAGAAAAGGGAAAATATTATATTGAACTTTATCTTCCATCGCGCACGGCTGTTGTGCTGAAAGAAGGAAGAATCAGAAAAAGTAAAAAAATATCAAAAAAGTAATAGCATCAAAAGAGGAATGAAGGGGGATTTTCTATGAATTTTGTGTTTTTATCGCCAAATTTCCCAAAAACTTATTATAATTTCACACAGTGCCTGAAGAATAATGGCGTGACAACATTAGGTATCGGTGATGAGCCATACGATCAGCTGAGTCAGGAATGCAGGGATTCGTTAACGGAATATTATAAAGTAAACAGTCTTGAGAATTATGACGAAGTATTCAGAGCGTGTGCATTCTTTTCTTTTAAATATGGGAAGATTGACTGGCTGGAAAGTAACAATGAATACTGGCTGCTCAGAGACGCGCAGCTCCGAACGGATTTCAATATAACAACGGGTCTTAATAATGATAAGATCGATGGAATCAAGTATAAGAGCAAAATGAAAGAATATTATGCAAAGGCCGGCGTCAAGACGGCAAGGTATCATTTGGTGACAAATCTGGAAGAAGGTCTTGCATTTATCGCGGAAGTCGGTTATCCGGTTATTGTAAAACCGGACAATGGTGTGGGTGCAGCGGCTACATACAAATTGAAAAATGAGGATGATACAAGAGCGTTTTACGAACATTTACCGAAAGTTTCGTATATCATGGAGGAATTTATCAATGGTACGATTGTCTCTTACGATGGAATCTGTGATTCTGACAGAAATATTATTTTTGAGACAAGTCATTACTTTCCGGATCCGGTCATGGATGTAGTAAATGATCAGCTTGATATGTGGTATTATTCAAGAAAGCAGATTCCGGAAGACCTGAAAGATGCCGGGCGTAGAACGATCAAGGCATTTGAAAGTAATTCGAGATTCTTCCACTGCGAGTTCTTTGTGCTCAACGAGGACAAGGAAGGACTTGGCAAAAAAGGTGAAATCTTTGGACTGGAAGTAAATATGAGACCACCGGGAGGATATACGCCGGATATGATGAATTATGCCAATGATATTAGTGTATATCAAATCTGGGCAAATATGGTCTGCTATGATCAGGGATATTTTGATCCGGAACAAAGACCATATGTATGCGTATTTGCTTCGCAGAGAAGAAATGGGAAGTATCAACATTCACATGAAGAAATCTGGGCAAACTACGGACAGAATATTTTAACATATGAAGAAATGCCGGAAGTGCTCTCAGGTGCAATGGGTGATTTCGCATTCATGGCAAGATTCGAGACAGAAGAACAGGCAATCGCATTTGCACATTATGTATTAACAAGAACGGAAGGATAAAAGAACGATGCATACTCAGTATTATAAAGAATATTCGAATATTTTAGGGCGTGACATGGAGTTTAAGGTGTATGGTCATGCAGGACTTCCATTTATCATGTTTCCATGCCAGGATGGAAAGTTCTATGATTATGAAAGTCGTGGACTTATCGATACGGTAGCGGACAAACTGGAAAACGGACAGATTCAGTTGTTCAGTGTCGGCTGTGTAGACGAAGAGACATGGAGCGCAAAATGGGGTGATCATCATGGAAGAATCATGTGGCATGAACAGTGGATGAAATATATCTGTGAAGAATTTCTGCCGCGTCTCCATGAGATTCATGCAGAAACAGATCCGATGGATTACCACGGAAAAGTGATGCTCACTGGCGCAAGCATGGGTGGTTATCACTGTGTGAATTTTTATTTGAGAAGACCGGATCTTTTTGGCGGATGTCTCTCTTTAAGCGGACTGTTCCATGCAGGTTATTTCTTTGAAAATTATAATGATATTGATGTATATTACAATTCGCCGGTGGATTATCTTCCTAATATGGATTACAACCATCCATTAGCAGAACAGTATCGTCATGGCAATATCATTATCTGCTGCGGACAAGGTGCATGGGAAGATGAGGCGAAAGAGGATGCAAGAATTTTAAAAGAACAGTTTGCGCGTCTTGATGTTCCGGCTTGGGTTGATTTCTGGGGATACGATGTCAATCATGACTGGCCATGGTGGCTGATACAGTTCCCATATTTTATCAATAAGATTTTAGGAAATTAAATAATGAGTTGTATGCTCCTCGCATTTTTGAATGTGAGGAGCGTTTTTGTATAGATGAAAGGATAGAAAATTTCACAGCCTGATAGTATAATATGTTTATTGCAGAATCAGTAAATTTGAATTATGGAAAATGAACGAGGTGATATACATGGAGCTGAAATTGGAGAAAGGCAGACCGGTGAATGAAGAAGAACGTCTGGAAAAGGAAATGCGTACATACGATTTACTGGATCAGCTTGGAATCGAATATGACAGGGTCGATCATGAAGAGGCAAATACGATGGAAGCGTGCCAGGAGATCGATGAAGTGTTGTTTCCGGCAGTAATATGCAAAAATCTGTTCCTTTGTAATGCAGGAAAGAATAAATTTTATCTGCTCATGATAGGAGACGATAAAATGTTTAAGACAAAAGATATTTCCAAGCAGATCGGCAGTTCCAGGCTGTCTTTTGCTCCGTCGGAATATATGGAGAAATATCTGGATATCACACCGGGATCGGTGAGTGTACTGGGACTTATGAATGATAAGGAACAACAAGTGAAGCTGGTGGTGGATGAGGATATTTTGAAGAGCGAATATTTTGGCTGTCATCCATGTATTAACACTTCCAGTTTGCGGCTCAGGACAAAGGATGTGTTTGAAAGGTTTCTTCCGGCAGTGCGGCATGATTATGTGACGGTGAAGATTGAGAAAAAGCAAATAGAAAAAATGTATGATGTGGTAGCTCTGGGAGAGATGTTGATAGATTTTGCAGTAACAGGAGAGAGTGAGCAGGGAAATCAGGTATTTGAGGCCTGCCCGGGCGGTGCGCCATGCAACGTTCTTTCGATGTTAAACAGGCTTGGAAAAAGAACTGCATTTATCGGTAAAGTTGGAAATGATTCTTTCGGAAAGCTATTAAAAACTACAATCGAAGAAATTGGAATCGAAGCCAGAGGACTTTTGATGGATGAAGAGACAGGCACGACACTGGCATTTGTGCATACGCTTCCTGACGGAGACAGAGATTTTTCCTTTTACAGAAATCCGGGAGCAGACATGATGCTTCGGAAAGAAGAGGTAAATTATGATTTGATCCGCCAGGCGAAAATCTTTCATTTCGGAACACTTTCTATGACCGATGAACCGGTGAGAAGCGCGACAAAAGAAGCACTGAAGGTGGCAAAGGAAGCAGGATGTCTGATCTCTTTTGATCCGAATTTGCGCCCGCCGCTGTGGAGATCACTGGATACGGCAAAAGAGATGATGGAATATGGATTGGGTTATTGTGATATTCTGAAAATATCTGACAATGAAATTCAGTTCGTGTCAGGAAAAGAAGATTATGACGAAGGAATTCAGTACTTAATTGAAAAATATCATATTCCACTCATTTTTCTCACCCTTGGGAAAGATGGAAGCAGAGCTTATTATAAGGGAAAATGTATTGTCTGTGATGGGTTTCAGGTAGCGACAATTGAGACTACAGGAGCGGGTGATACTTTCTGCGGAAGTGTGTTAGGAAAAGTGGCGGAGAAAGGAATCGATTATTTTACAGAAGAGGAACTGAGGAAACTTCTTACATTTGCAAATGCGGCGGCAGCGGTTGTCACAACAAGAAAGGGTGCACTCTGTGCGATGCCGAATTTGGAAGAAGTGATTGACTTGATCGAATAAGAAGCAAAAAGGGTTATTGTCGAAAAAGGGTAGATATGCTATAATCCCGATATGGGAAACCATAGAGCCAAAGGCGGCTTTACCCCTCTTATTTTTCGGAGGGTTCAAGTAGCCCTCCAGACGAAAGAAAGGAGGGTGATTCAATGGTTACATACTCTGATCTGATTCAGACTGGAATATTCATTGCTACCCTTGTTGGTTTGTGTTATACAATCTTCAAGGGAAAAAAGAAATAGCCGCCACTATTCGCAGTAGTGACGGCTTGCCTTTGCATAAGCAGAGGTAATGTTGTTCATGTAACGGGGTAGAGCCACTTCTATGGTTCTCCCTTTTCTTATGTCTAATATAGCATATCCGGGAGCAGGACTCAAGAAATTTTTTATTTCCTGATTCTTTTATCTGGCTATCTGACAGCAGCACAATCGCAATCGGCACTTGTCTGCGGTGTGGGGAGTTTACAGGCCTTACATGGAATGATATAGACATGAAAAACCGCACTTATCAGTGCATATTTTAAGGCATACCTGTATCTTACTTGCATCCGCAGGAATGGGTATAAAGGCATTGCAGAGAATTGACAATGTAATCAATTTTTAAGTAAGAAACCACCGTCAGCAATATTGGCGGTGGTTTTTTGTATGTCAAAAGAAAAAATATGTCAATCGTATGTCAAAACGGGTAAAATAGAAATATATAAACACTGGAAACTGCATAAAATCAGCACTTCATAAAATTTTCACAAAATTATTAGCGCTCATACTTGACGAGTGCTAATTTCGGTGTTATAACATAAGCATAACAAATAGAACACATAGAACATATAGAACAAAAATGAATGGAGGAATAAATATGTTAATGTCTAGTATTTTAGGAGAAAACTTATTTGATGATTTTTTTGGAGATTTTGTAAGACCTGTGAAAAGACCAGTGGAGTATACAACTTCATCGATTATGCGCACAGATGTGAAGGAAACTGATACCGGTTATGAACTGCACATCGATCTTCCGGGTTATAAGAAAGAAGATGTAAGAGCTGAATTGAAAGATGGAAATCTTACGATTACTGCCACATCAAATGTAGAAAATAACCAGAAAGACGAAAATGGAAAATATATCCGTAGAGAAAGATACTGCGGAAATTGCAGCAGAAGCTTCTATGTAGGAGAATATGTGGAACAGACAGATATCAAAGCAAAATTTGAAGATGGTATTCTGAAGATTTTCGTTCCGAAGAAAGAAGCAAAACCTGTTGTAGAAGAAAAGAAATATATTACGATCGAAGGATAAGACATGAATATGAGATCCTTTTAAATCGTGATCAGATCGGGAAAACGGGGATGTGCTGTGAAACAGGCATTCCCGTTTCCTGCATAAAAGGAGAATCTGACCGTTTTGTTTTCCTTATGAAAGGAGGTAGAAACAATGGGAAAAAGAGACTATTATGATGTTCTTGGAGTTTCCAAAAATGCGGATGAAAATGAAATTAAACATGCGTACCGGAAAATGGCAAAAAAATACCATCCTGACGTCAAAGGAGACGATAAGTATGCAGAACAGAAATTTAAAGAGATCACGGAGGCATATAATGTCCTGAGTGATTCAGAAAAAAAGAAATTGTATGACCAGTATGGTTTTGCTGCATTTGACGGAAGCATGGGAGCAGAATATGCACAAAATGGTTTTGATTTTGGAAAAGGCGGGCATTATAAAACATATCAGTACAGTGGTAATGATGATGGTATATTTGACGATATATTCAGTGACTTTTTTGGAAGACACACCAGCAGAAAAGGAAGAGATGCCCAGGCGGGTCTTACGATTTCCTTTGAAGAAGCGGTATTTGGATGTACGAAACGGATGTTCTTCGAAAACGGTCAGAAGGAGGCTCTGGAGATTCGGGTTCCGGCTGGAATCGATGAAGGACAGAGTATTCGTTTAAAAGGAAAAGGCCATCAGGGAGATAGGGGAATGCCGGCGGGCGATCTGTATCTGAAAGTGCATATTATGGAGAAGCCGGGGTACGAGCGTAGAGGGATGGACATTTATACAACGGAACATATTCCGTATACAACGGCAGTGCTTGGAGGAGAAGTTCGTTTCCGTACGCTTTATGGAGAAGTAAAATGTAAGATTCCGGCAGGAACACAGTCGGGAAGTAAAATACGATTAAGACAGAAAGGAATCGTGTCGATGAAAGATTCGTCTGTTTATGGAGATGCGTATGTAACGATACAAATCAAAGTACCAAAACATATAACGCCGAAGGAAAGAGATATGCTGCGTGAGCTGGAGCATATCGAAAAATAAAGAGTATAATTCAGGCCGATTATGAGAAACATAAGTCTATAGAAATGTCGAGGAAAGGCAGAGGTAGACAGACATGATGTTTTTCATAGGAATCGGAGCTTTATTATTGACATTGGCGGGATTTTCGGTGTTCAGTTTGAAGTTCCCGAGAGGCGATAAGGCGATGGCCGGTCTTGCGGATGCGGCAGTAGCTACCTTTTTAGTTGAGGCTATTTTTAAGTATATTTTTGGTGATTTTATAGGCATTTCGTTTCTGGGAGAGGTAGGTGAAGCGGCAGGTGGAATGGGAGCGGTTGCATCTGCTGCACTTGTCGGCCTGGTTATGGGGACAAATCCGGTTTATGCAGTTGCATCTGCGGCTGCGGTCAGCGGTTTTGGAATTCTTTCGGGATTTATTGCGGGATATTTTTTATACTTTATTATGAAAAAGACAGTACATTATTTGCCGGCCGGTCTGGATGTAATTGTAGGTACACTGATGGCGGCTGTAATTGGACGTGGAATTGTGGTTTTGGTGGATCCGGCGGTCAATCGTGTGATTTCTATTGTCGGCGATGCTATCTCGATTGCGACGGGACAGTCGCCCCTTGTGATGGGATTTATTCTTGGCGGATTGATGAAAATGGTCTGCACTTCACCGCTTAGTTCCATGGCATTAACAGCGATGCTCGGTCTTACAGGACTTCCTATGGGAATTGCGTCGGTTGCCTGCTTTGGAGGAAGCTTTACAAATGCTCTTATTTTTAAAAATTTAAAACTTGGTGATAACAGTAAAGTGCTGGCGGTCATGCTGGAACCGCTCACGCAGGCAGATGTTATTACCAAACATCCGATTCCCATTTACGGAAGTAACTTTTTTGGCGGTGCCTTCTCCGGGGTGGCGGCAGCGATGCTTGGAATTGTGAATAACGCACCCGGTACTGCCTCACCGATTCCGGGACTTTTGGTACCATTTGCGTTCAATGATCCTTTGAAAGTGGTTCTTGCATTAGTATTTGCAGCTATCGGTGGTCTTGCGGCCGGATTTGTGGGTTCTATTGTATTTAAAAAGATGGGGTTTGGAAATAAAGCTGTTCCAGAATCATAGGAATTCATACCGCAGATTTGATAAAATTGGTCTTGCTATGTGGGAAAAATTATTGTATAATCCAATCAGAATGTGCGACTGGCGGATAAGTGGGGTTACCCACGGGGAGCACATTTATACGAGAGTCGACCGCCTGGGCGTTTTTAGGAACGTTCCAGGCGTTTTTTTGTTGCCAAGCATGCGATAAAAAGGTCCGGTGGACCTTTTTGAGTATAGACGACGAGCCAGAGTTTTAAGCTTTCTTAAGACCTTGGCGACCGCATACAATCCCGGAACATGCCTTTGGGCACTTCTGGTGATTTATTTCACAAGGAACTTGATGCGAATTGGTTCGTGTTGTTTCTTTGCCAGATATATGACGAAATGTCTGGCGGACTCTGGTAGAGCATTTATCAATTTTTTAACAAAGGAACCCTGGACACATTACTTTTTTATTTTTTAGGAGGAAAAGACATGGAGTTTAAGAGTGACATTCAGATTGCACAGGAATGCCAGATGGCGCCAATTACAGAAATTGCAGCAAAAGCAGGGATTGATGAAAAATATCTCGAACAGTACGGAAAGTACAAAGCAAAAATTGACTACAATTTATTAAAAGAAAGTGACAAGAAAGACGGTAAGTTAATTCTTGTGACAGCCATTAACCCAACTCCGGCAGGAGAAGGAAAGACAACAACAACTATCGGTCTTGCTGATGGTATGCAGAAACTCGGTAAAAATGTAATGGTTGCACTTCGTGAACCATCTCTTGGACCTGTGTTTGGTGTAAAAGGCGGAGCAGCAGGCGGCGGATACGCACAGGTAGTTCCGATGGAAGATATCAACCTTCATTTTACAGGTGATTTCCATGCAATTGGAGCAGCAAATAATCTCCTTGCAGCGATGATCGACAATCACATTTACCAGGGAAATGAACTGAATATTGATCCAAGAAAGATTACATGGAAGCGTTGTGTAGATATGAATGACCGTCAGCTTCGTTATGTAGTAGATGGTCTGGGTGGAAAACCAAACGGAACACCACGTGAAGACGGATACGATATTACAGTGGCATCAGAAATTATGGCAGTTCTTTGTCTTGCAAAAGATATTACAGATTTAAAAGAACGCCTTTCAAATATTATTATCGGATACACATATGGAAAAGTTTCAGAACAGAAACCGGTAACTGCCGGAGATCTTCACGCAGAAGGCGCTATGGCAGCACTTTTAAAGGATGCATTAAAGCCAAATCTTGTACAGACTCTGGAAAAGGTACCTGCCATTGTACACGGTGGTCCATTTGCAAATATTGCGCATGGATGTAATTCCGTGACAGCAACAAGAATGGCTATGAAGCTGGCTGATTATGCAATCACAGAAGCCGGATTCGGAGCAGACCTTGGAGCAGAAAAATTTCTGGACATTAAATGTCGTATGGCAGGGCTGAAACCAAATGCAGTCGTGATCGTTGCTACCGTTCGCGCGCTGAAATACAATGGCGGAGTTGCGAAAGCAGATCTGAATAATGAAAACTTAGAAGCGCTGGAAAAAGGACTTCCAAACCTGCTTAAACATGTAAGCAATATCAAGAATGTATACCATCTTCCATGTGTAGTTGCAATCAATGCCTTCCCAACAGATACAAAGGCAGAGCTTGATCTTGTAGAAGCAAAATGTAAAGAACTTGGTGTAAATGTTGCACTTTCTGAAGTATGGGCAAAAGGTGGAGAAGGTGGAAAACGACTTGCAGAAGAAGTGATCCGTCTCTGCGAAGAATCAAATGATGATTTCTCATATTCTTATGAATTAGACGGAAGCATCGAAGATAAATTAAATCAGATTGTTCAGAAGATTTATGGTGGAAAACGTGTAGTTCTTACAGCACAGGCACAGAAACAGGCAAAAGAACTGGAAGCGCTTGGGTTTGGCAATTGTCCAATCTGCGTAGCAAAGACACAGTACAGTCTGACTGATGACCAGACAAAGCTTGGTGCGCCAACAGATTTCGAAGTAACAGTTCGTAATCTCAAGATTTCAGCAGGCGCAGGATTTATTGTGGCACTTACAGGTGAAATCATGACAATGCCAGGTCTTCCAAAAGTTCCGGCAGCAGTTCGTATTGATGTAGATGAAACCGGAAAGATCACAGGACTTTTCTAAAAAAGATTTGAAAATGAATAAAAGATAATAAGGAGTCTGTTCGTCCCTGGTGGGCGGCAGACTCTTTTTGTACAGGCAACGAGCCAAAGTCTGAAGCTGGCTTAAGACCTTGGCGACCGCATACAATCCCGGAATGTGCCTTTTGGCACTTCCGGTGATTGGATAGAAATGGATATAGTGAAACCGCTTGCTAAATCATTGAAATATGTGTATCTTATATATAGCAGGCATCACAGGACAAGTTTTTTGGAGTGAAGAATTTGCGTGTATGCATGTGTTATATGTTAAGGGAGCGTAATTATGGAAAATAAAAACAAAATACCGAGAATGCCTAAACTGTGGGAAGCGGTGCTGACGTTAGGGATTCTTGTTATTCTTATGGCTGTTGCAATTTTGGTTTATGGTGCGGATCCGCACATCCCAATGTTTTTGGGGGCGCTTGTGGCGGCAATGATGTCTTTAAGGATTGGATATAAGTGGGAAGATGTGGAACGGTTTATGCTGGATGGAATTCAGAGGGTTCTTCAGTCTTTGATTATTTTGATTGTAATTGGTATCCTTGTGGGTGTCTGGCTAAATGCCGGTGTGGTACCGACAATGATTTATTATGGATTAAAGATTTTGAATCCAACGATTTTCCTGGTGGCCACGGTGCTGGTCTGTTCTGTTACATCTCTGGCAACCGGAACTTCCTGGGGAACCGTAGGAACTGTAGGGGTTGCTTTGATGGGAATTGGAGTTGGTCTGGGAATCAATCCGGCGATGACCGGCGGTGCAATCATTTCCGGAGCATATTTTGGAGATAAGCTGTCACCGTTTTCGGAGACTACCAATCTGGCGCCTGCCATGGCTGGAACCGATGTGATGACACATGTAAAATTTATGTTGTTTTCTACAGGGATTGTCTATGCGATTACACTCGTGTTCTTTGCAGTGATCGGTGTCACGCAGCACAATATAAACAATGCGGACATGACCAGTGTGGAGGAACTGTCGAATGCTCTTGACGGAATGTTTAATATCAATCCATTGCTGCTGATTCCGCCGGTAATTGTTATTATAGCAGTGGCATGTAAGGTTCCGGCAATTCCGGGAATTACTTTAGGTGTTATTGTCGGTGCGGTTATGGGGATTATTTTTCAGGATCATTGTACACTTGGCACGCTGTTGGAATCTGCCACAAATGGATTTTCCTGTGAGACAGGAATTTATGAGATCGATGAACTTCTGAATTCGGGTGGTTTGATGAATATGATGTATTCTATTTCTCTTGCGATCATTTCTATGATGTTTGGTGGAATTATGGAAGGTTCACATCAGTTGGAAGTTATCGTGGAACGGTTGAAGAAACTGGCGAAGACCCCGGCATCTTTGGTTACACTTACAGAGGCAACTTGTATTGTATCAAACATTGTTATGCCGGAACAGTACATTTCTATTGTAATACCGGGGCGGATGTATGCGGAAGAATACGAAAAGCAGGGACTTCATCCAAAAACATTATCCAATGCGTTGGAAAGTGCCGGAACGGTAACGTCGGTGCTTGTTCCATGGAATACCTGTGGTGTTTTCATGGCCACAACACTTGGACTGAGTACCGTGAAGTATGCACCATGGGCTATTTTTAACTGGATGATGCCGATTGTGGTTATTGCGATGGCATATATGGGATTTACGGTAGCCGATTCGGATGGAAACAGGATTGCGGGAAATAAAAAGTAGGAGCAATGATTTGTTATGATAGAGAATTTCCGGAAAGCGCAAGAATCCTTATGTTAAAAGGTGCGGAACTTGTTCTGGTTCCAAATGCCTGTCCAATGGAAATAAACCGACTTTCTCAACTTCGCGCCAGAGCTTTTGAAAATATGTTGGCAATTACTACTTGTAATTATCCCGAAACGGTACCGGAGTGTAATGGTAACTCAAGCGTATTTGATGGTATTATTTATAGTAAGTTGCGTAGTAGAGGATATTCGGGTGCTGATTATTATCACGCTTGGGAGCCATTCAACAATGCTATATATAGTATTGTTACAAATATGCGATATTATCCTAATGAATCAATTACGACTTTTGCCTTCTTAGAATCATATAGTTTTCTTAAATTGTTATCTGTTGTTGGTATCGTATAAGAATTATGGATAATCTTATCCATAATGGAATCTGCCTGTGTTCCACCTCCAAGTCTTTTTCTGTACCATATCTGCTCTCTGAGATTATCTTTGTGACCTTGCTTCAAAATCAAGTGTTTCAAGATTTGCATTTGGATACTTTAACTCTGCATTCTTTGTAAGCCTTGTGATCAAACGATTCTGTCTTTCTGTTATAAGTTCTGTAAGGAGATGTTCCAGCCTGTCATTGTAATTTAAGTCTACCAATGACACATCCTTCTCCTGATTTTCTATGACAGATACGAGATCCCTGCGAGCTATGGGGTGAGAGGTCAAAAGCCTCTCGCCCTATTTCTTTTGCAGGAGGAAAAGATAAAGGCACAGATGAGTTCTCTAATGGAATTTGGCGGATGTGAGTGTAGTAGAAAACATGGAACAAATGAGATGAAATTGACAATATAAATAGAAAATTTTCGTGTGAGAGATATAAAAAATACAGAACAAAAGTTCGAATGTTCTGTACTTTTAATTATTTTCATGTTATAATCGAAATCTAAGAAATTAGTGTATGGTCATCTATTGATCAAATGTCAGAACTTGAATTGGCTACATGTGTGTAGCCAATTTAAATAAAATATATACTTAAATATTTTGCACATACTATGATTATAAGTTTGTGGATCATTGTAATTAAAGCAAATGTATTCATAAAGGAGGACTTTCATGGATCATTTTGAATTGGTATCAGAATATGCCCCTACCGGCGACCAGCCGCAGGCGATTGAACAATTAGTGAAAGGCTTCAAGGAAGGCAACCAGTGTCAGACCCTTCTTGGTGTGACTGGCTCTGGCAAGACCTTTACGATGGCCAATGTCATTCAACAATTAAATAAACCAACGCTGATTATAGCTCACAATAAAACTCTCGCAGCGCAGTTATACGGTGAATTCAAAGAGTTCTTCCCTAATAACGCAGTGGAGTATTTTGTCTCCTACTATGATTATTATCAGCCGGAAGCGTATGTGCCGTCTTCTGATACTTATATTGCAAAAGATTCGGCTATCAATGACGAGATAGATAAACTGCGCCATTCGGCGACCGCAGCGCTTTCAGAACGAAAGGATGTTATTATTATTGCCAGTGTTTCCTGTATTTATGGTTTGGGCTCACCAATCGATTACCAGGAAATGGTGATTTCGCTTCGCCCTGGAATGATCAAGGACAGGGATGAAGTAATAAAAAAGTTGATTGAGATTCAATATGATAGAAACGATATGGATTTCAAACGCGGGACATTCCGGGTGCGAGGAGATGTTGTAGAGATTTTTCCGGCATATTCGGAAAAGATTGCGTATCGAGTGGAATTTTTTGGTGATGAGGTTGACAGAATAACAGAGATAGATACGTTGACTGGAGAAATCATTAATGTGATTGGTCATGTGGCAATTTTCCCAGCATCTCATTATGTTGTTTCTAAAGAAAAAATGGAGAAGGCGATTGGAGAAATCGAAGTTGAACTGGAAGAACAGGTGCGTTACTTTAAAGGGGAAGATAAACTTTTGGAAGCACAGAGAATTGCGGAGAGAACGAATTTTGATATAGAAATGATGCGCGAGACTGGATTCTGTTCAGGAATTGAGAACTATTCACGTCATTTGACCGGCTTGGCACCGGGAGAACCACCGCAGACGCTGATTGATTATTTTCCTGATGATTTTCTGATGCTGATTGATGAATCACATAAGACGATTCCACAGATTGGAGCCATGTATCATGGCGATCAGTCTAGAAAAGGAACGCTGGTAGATTATGGATTCCGTCTGCCATCCGCAAAGGACAACAGGCCACTTAGTTTTGAAGAGTTTGAAAGTAAAATTGATCAGGTAATGTTCGTGTCCGCAACTCCGGGTGAGTATGAAGAACAGCATGAGTTGCTCCGTGCGGAGCAGGTGATCCGGCCAACCGGTCTGTTGGATCCAGAAGTAGAAGTGCGTCCGGTAGAAGGACAGATTGATGATTTGATCAGTGAGATAAAGAAAGAAACTGCAAAGAAGAATAAAATACTGATTACTACACTTACGAAGCGTATGGCGGAAGAATTAACCGATTATATGAAAGAAGTGGGAATCAGAGTAAAATATTTGCATTCGGATATAGATACACTTGAGAGAACAGAAATTATTCGCGATATGCGATTGGATGTGTTCGATGTACTTGTTGGAATCAATCTGCTTAGAGAGGGGCTTGATATTCCGGAAATTACGCTGGTAGCAATTTTGGATGCAGATAAGGAAGGCTTCCTGCGTTCCGAGACTTCTTTGATTCAGACGATCGGACGAGCTGCCCGAAATGCGGAAGGGCATGTAATTATGTATGCCGACCATATGACGGATTCTATGAAAATTGCAATTGATGAGACAAAAAGACGTCGAAAAATTCAGATGGCGTATAATGAGGAGCATGGAATCACACCACAGACGATCAAAAAGGCGGTGCGTGATCTGATCAGTATTTCTAAGAAGGTGGAAGCTGAAAAGATGAGACTGGAAAAAGATCCTGAATCTATGAGCCGGGATGAATTGGAAAAATTAATCAATAAGTTGACAAAACAGATGAGAAAGGCGGCAGCGGATTTGAATTTTGAGATGGCGGCAGAACTTAGGGATCAGCTTGTGGAAATTAAGAAATATCTAAAGGATATAGAGTAGAGGTAACTGAAATGGCAGAAGAAAAGAAGAATTTTATAAGAATCAGAGGAGCGAATGAGCATAACCTTAAGAATATAAATCTTGATATTCCGCGAGATGAATTGGTCGTACTTACCGGGCTCAGTGGATCGGGAAAATCATCTCTGGCTTTTGATACAATTTACGCAGAAGGACAGAGACGATATATGGAATCTTTGTCTTCTTATGCGCGTATGTTTCTTGGACAGATGGAAAAACCAAATGTAGAAAGTATTGAGGGATTGTCACCGGCAATTTCCATCGACCAAAAATCGACGAATCGAAATCCGCGTTCTACAGTGGGAACGGTGACAGAAATTTATGACTATTTTCGACTTTTGTATGCAAGAGCAGGAATCCCTCATTGCCCAAAATGCGGAAGAGAAATAAAGAAGCAGACCGTTGACCAAATGACAGATCAGATTATGGAACTTCCGGAAGGAAGCAAGATTCAACTTCTCGCACCAGTAGTCAGAGGGAAAAAGGGAACACATGTAAAGCTTTTGGACCGCGCAAAGAAGAGCGGATATGTGCGCGTGCGTGTGGATGGTAACCTCTATGAACTTTCGGAAGAAATTGTACTGGACAAGAATATCAAACATAATATTGAAATTATTGTTGATCGTCTGGTTGTGAAACCAGGAATTGAAAAGCGTTTGACAAGTTCTATAGAAAGTGTATTGAATCTGGCAGAAGGTCTGTTGGTGGTAGATGTAATCGGGGGGGAGGAGCTGCATTTCAGTCAAAGCTTTTCTTGTCCGGACTGTGGAATTAGTATTGAAGAGATCGAGCCAAGAAGTTTCTCGTTTAATAATCCATTTGGCGCATGCCCAGTGTGTTTTGGATTGGGATATAAAATGGAATTTGATGAAGATTTGATGATTCCGAATAAATCTTTAAGTATCAATGAAGGAGCGATAGCAGTGATGGGATGGCAGTCCTGTATGGATAAGTCCAGTTTTACACATGCTATTTTAGAGGCTCTTTGTAAAGAATATCATTTCGATTTGGATACTCCTTTTGAAGAATATAGCCAGAAAATTCATGATGTTCTCATGTATGGAACGGATGGAAAAGAAGTGAAAGTCTATTACAAGGGGCAGCGCGGAGAAGGTGTTTATGATGTGGCATTTGAAGGAATTATCAAAAATGTAGAGAGAAGATACCGTGAAACAGGTTCCGATACTATGAAGGCTGAATATGAAAGTTTTATGCAGATTACTCCATGTAAAGAATGTGGTGGGCAGCGCTTGAAAAAGGCAGCTCTTGCCGTAACCGTAGGTGGAAAAAATATTCATGAAGTGACTTCATGTTCGATTACAGAATTGAAAGAATTTTTGGATCAGTTGGTATTGACTAGAACCCAGGAAATGATTGCAGGGCAGATTTTAAAAGAAATCAAAGCGCGTTTACGGTTCTTGCTGGATGTAGGGCTGGAATATTTGACGCTTTCCCGTGCAACAGGTACATTGTCCGGAGGAGAAGCGCAGCGTATCCGATTAGCAACACAGATTGGATCGGGGCTTGTCGGGGTGGCGTATATTCTGGATGAACCAAGTATTGGACTTCATCAGAGAGATAATGATAAGCTTCTTGCTACGTTAAAACATTTACGTGATCTTGGCAATACATTGATTATTGTAGAACACGATGAAGATACGATGAGAGCGGCAGATTTTGTGGTGGACATCGGTCCGGGTGCAGGTGAACATGGCGGACAGGTTGTCGCACAGGGAACTGCAGAAGAAATTATGCAGGTAGAAGAATCTCTTACGGGTGCATATTTAAGTGGAAGGAAATTTATTCCAATTCCAGAAGAACGAAAGACCCCAACCGGATGGATCAAGGTCGTTGGAGCTGCAGAGAACAATCTGAAGAATATAGATGTGGAGTTCCCTTTGGGTGTGATGACATGTGTGACAGGAGTGTCAGGTTCCGGAAAAAGTTCACTTGTAAATGAAATTCTTTACAAAAAATTAGCAAAACAACTGAATCGTGCAAGGACAATTCCAGGAAAACATAAAAAGATTGAGGGATTAGAACAGTTGGATAAAGTCATCGCGATTGATCAGTCACCGATTGGAAGAACACCTCGTTCTAATCCGGCAACTTACACAGGGGTCTTTGATTTGATTCGCGATCTGTTCGCTTCAACTGCAGATGCCAAGGCAAAAGGGTATAAGAAGGGACGCTTCAGTTTTAATGTAAAAGGTGGAAGATGTGAGGCCTGTTCCGGAGATGGTATTATAAAAATTGAAATGCATTTTCTTCCGGACGTGTATGTGCCGTGTGAAGTGTGTGGCGGAAAACGTTACAATAGAGAGACACTTGAGGTAAAATATAAGGGAAAAAGCATTTTTGATGTGTTGGATATGACGGTGGAAGAGGCATTGCATTTCTTTGAGAATGTGCCAAGTATCCGCCGAAAAATGGAGACACTGAATGATGTAGGACTTTCTTATATAAAACTGGGCCAGCCTTCCACAACGTTATCCGGTGGAGAGGCACAGAGAATTAAGCTTGCAACGGAGCTGAGCCGGCGAGGAACCGGTAAAACGGTCTATATTCTGGATGAGCCGACAACAGGTCTTCATTTTGAAGATGTCCGGAAACTCACAGAGATTCTCAGAAGGCTGACAGAAGACGGAAATACGGTAGTTGTAATTGAACATAATCTGGACGTAATCAAGACTGCGGACTACATTATTGATATTGGTCCGGAAGGCGGAGATCGCGGCGGAACAGTGGTGGCAAAGGGGACACCGGAAGAGGTAGCTAAAAATCCAGATTCTTATACTGGAAAATATATCAGCAAGATGTTACAAAAAGGAAAACTTAAGAAAATCTAAAATAAAAAAAAGGACTTTCCATTTAAGGATTTTTTTATTATAATGAACTATGCATTTATGTGCGTGAGTATGTGAACAAAAAGATAAGGGAATAGATATATATTGGAAAGGGGAGAACAGGAATGGCATCCATTGATATTGGAATTGATTTAGGAACAGCGAGTACTCTTGTATATGTTAAGGGTAAAGGTGTTGTATTAAAAGAGCCAACAGTAGTTGCATACGATAGAGATACAAATGATATAAAGGCGATCGGTGAGGAAGCACGTTTGATGCTTGGAAGAACTCCTGGGAATATTGTGGCGGTCAGACCGCTTCGTCAGGGAGTTATTTCTGATTACATGGTAACAGAAAAGATGATCAAGTATTTTGTGCAGAAGGCGATTGGCAGACGTACCTTTAAAAAACCAAATATCAGTGTCTGTGTACCAAGCGGAGTTACCGAAGTAGAGAAAAAAGCGGTAGAAGAAGCAACTTATGCAGCTGGTGCAAGGGAGGTTCGGTTGATTGAAGAACCTGTTGCTGCAGCAATTGGTGCCGGTATTGATATTTCGAAACCATATGGAAATATGATTGTAGATATTGGCGGCGGCACGTCGGATATTGCAGTTATTTCTCTGGGTGGTACGGTAGTGAATACCTCACTTAAAATTGCCGGTGATGATTTTGACGAAGCAATCGTTCGCTTTATGCGTAAGAAGCACAATCTTTTGATCGGCGAGCGGACAGCGGAAGATATTAAGATCAAAATTGGGACAACCTATCCACTGGTAGAAGAAGAGACGATGGTTGTGCGTGGACGTAATCTTGTGACAGGTCTTCCGAAGACGGTAACAGTGACGGCATCTGAGACGGAAGAAGCACTTCGCGAAACCACAAGTCAGATTGTGGAAGCAGTTATTGCTGTATTGGAGCGCACTCCACCGGAATTGTCAGCAGATATTCTGGATCGGGGAATTGTACTTACCGGCGGTGGGGCAATGCTTCGTGGTTTGGAACAGTTAATTGAAGAAAAAACAGGAATCAATACCATGACAGCAGAAGAACCTATGAAAGTAGTGGCAATCGGTACCGGTCAGTTTGTAGAATTTATGAATGGCAGGAAAGACTTTTAATAAAACAAGGATATGATATAAGGCTGTTTCGTAAGAGACAGCCTTTTTTGGAGAAATATATGGAAACAGTAAAAGGATATGTAGAGCATATCGTTTTTCGGAATGAAGAAAACGGGTATACAGTATTTCACTTGACGAATGATGATGGTGAAGTGACCTGTGTGGGAAATCTCAACTACATTTCAGAAGGTGAATTGGTAGAAGTTCAAGGAGAGTATACCCTGCATAATCTGTATGGTATGCAATTGAAGGTGAAATCTTGTGAGGTGAAAGTGCCGGAAGATTTAATATCAATAGAAAAATATCTGGGATCGGGTGCAATTAAAGGGATTGGACCTGCTCTTGCCGGAAAAATTGTGAAAAAATTTCGAGAGGATACGTTTCGCATTATAGAAGAAGAACCGGAGCGACTTGCGGAAATAAAAGGAATCAGTGAGAGAAAAGCCAAAGAGATTGCTGTTCAGGCAGAAGAAAAGAAAGATATGCGAAAGGCAATGATTTATCTTCAGAAATATGGAATAGGGGCAGCTCTTGCGGTTAAAATTTATCAATATTATGGACAGAATATCTATAAGATTCTGGAGGAAAACCCATATCAGATGGCAGACCATATTCAGGGAATCGGATTTAAAACCGCAGATGAAATTGCGATGCATGTTGGACTGCATACATATTCTGATTTCCGAATCAGAAGTGGAATAATTTATACTCTTCAACAAAGTCTCGCAGAAGGCCACATTTATCTGATTCGGGAAACTTTAATGCATCGGGCATCTGTACTTTTGGAAATTGAAATTTCTGATATGGAAAAATATCTGATGGACCTGGCAATGGAAAGAAAGATTGTGTTAAAAGAGGGGGAGGATGGTGTCCGGGTTTATACCTCTCATTTCTATTATGCAGAACTTCATGTGGCAGAAATGTTGCATGATCTTAATCTTCATTATGAAGAGACAGATATTGTTATGGAAAAGCGGATTTCAGAAATTGAGAAACAAACCGGTATGGAACTGGATGAAATGCAACGGATTGCGATAAAGACGGCGATACAGAACGGAGTTATGATTCTGACCGGAGGACCGGGAACTGGAAAAACAACTACCATTAATTCTATGCTTCACTATTTTGAAACGGAGCATATGGATTTTCTTCTTGCGGCACCGACTGGACGAGCTGCGAAACGAATGACAGAGGCGACCGGGTATGAAGCTCAGACGATTCACCGACTTTTGGAAGTGAGCGGTAATCCGGAGGATGAGAATGCTAAAAATGGATTTCAGAGAAATGAAGAAAATCCGTTGGAGGCAGATGCGATTATTATTGATGAGATGTCGATGGTAGATCTTACGCTCATGCAGGCACTTTTGCGGGCAATCTTGCCAGGAACAAGGCTGATCTTAGTAGGAGATGGCAATCAGCTTCCGTCAGTTGGACCGGGAAGCGTGTTGAAAGATTTGATAAAGTCAGAGTGCTTTCCTTCTGTAAAGTTAACTAAAATATTTCGACAGGCACAAGAAAGTGACATAGTAATGAACGCACATAAAATAAACAGAGGAGACTCTGTTATTTTAGATAATAAAAGTCGAGATTTCTTCTTTTTGAAAAGACAGGATCCAAATGTGATCATTCGCGTAATTTTAGCACTGGTTCAGGAAAAGATGCCTAAGTATGTGAATGCGTCCGTATATGATATTCAGGTGTTGACACCCATGAGAAAAGGGGTGCTTGGAGTTGAAAGATTGAACAAGATTTTGCAGCAATATCTGAATCCACCTGCGAAAGACAAAACAGAAAAAGAATATGGGGAAAAAATTTTCCGTGTCGGGGATAAGGTGATGCAGATAAAAAATAATTATCAACTTGAGTGGGAAATTGCAACCAAATATGGACTGATTGTGGATAAAGGCATGGGAATATTTAATGGTGATATGGGAATTATCACAGAAATTAATAATTATACAGAAACGCTGGAAGTCGAGTTTGATGAAAAGCGGAAAGTGAAGTATTCCTATGAACTTCTGGAAGAACTGGAACATTCTTATGCCATTACGATTCACAAGTCTCAGGGGAGCGAATATCCGGCGGTTGTTATTCCACTGCTTTCAGGACCAAGACAACTTTTTAACAGGAATCTTTTGTATACGGCAATAACCAGAGCAAAAAGTTGTGTAACTTTGGTGGGAAGTGATGTTACCTTCCAACAGATGATTGATAACGCAGATGAACAAAATAGAAATACAAGTCTGGATGAACGGATTTGTGAAATTTATCAGAGGAATTAGAACGTGAGAAATTAAAAAGAGTGAAATATTTGAAAGTGGTGATAGAAAAAATTTTAGAGCTTCTTTATCCTTCTAAATGTCCATTCTGTGGAAGAATATGGCCAGGTATTTGTGAAAAATGTAGAGAAGACTATCCGGCAATACGAGAACCAAGGTGCATGAAATGTGGGAAACCAATTTCAAAAGAAACAGAAGAATATTGTTATGACTGTAAACAGACAAAGCATTATTATGAATTTGGAAGGAGTTTATGGGTACATAAAAAACCTGTAAGTGAAGCTATTTATGCATTTAAGTATAAGAATCAAAGGGTATATGGCGAGGTTTTTGCAAGAGAACTTGCAAAAACTTACGGAAAGTTATTAAAACAGCGTAAGGTGGAAGTGATTATTCCGATTCCGCTTCATAAAAGCAGAAGACGGGAAAGAGGTTATAATCAGACGGAGATTCTTGCAGAATATTTGGGAAAATATACAGGAATAGAGGTTGACTGCATTTCACTTGCGAGGGTAAAGAGAACCAGCCCGCAGAAATGTTATAATAATAAAGAGAGAAAGAAAAATATAAAGAATGCATTCGTGCTGAGAAGGAAAATGAATGTGGAAAATGTTGTACTTATAGATGATATATACACAACGGGCAGTACAATTGATGAAGCTGCAAGGATATTGAAAGAAGCAGGGGTAATTAATGTTTATTTTTTGACCATTAGTGTTGGACAAGGATACTGATATTTGCTATACTGAATACAGCATCGGCGGTACAGTCCTGTCCGCCGATGCTGTATATTCATACATAAAACGATACAGAGGTGACAATATGGTGAATGAAAAAAAAGTAAAAGTTATGACAAAAATGGCTATGTATGAGAACGGTCAGGGTGCTGAAGATATAAAAATCAATTCATATTATAGAAACGATTATGTCAGTTTTAAGACGTTGGTTTCTATTATTTGGATGACGATAGGATATGTTATGTTGGTGGCAATGGTAGCTGGAATGTTCCTTGATGAGATTATGGAACAAATATCTGTGAATTTTTTGTTTATTTTCATAATGGTTATAGTGTCATTATATTTGGCATTGGTATTGTTATATGCGATTGGTGCAAGCCGGTTTTATAAAAAGAGATATTTGGAATCTCGTCAGAGATTAAAAAAGTTTAACCATTATTTAACAAGATTAAATAGAATGTATGAGAAGGAGAAAAGATAATGATCGAGTTGTTAGTATGGAGAGAAAAAATACAAAAATTATATGCAAGATATTCGCTCTATATCGATAAAGCGATTCAGTTTCTTTTTGCGTTTGTGACATTTTATTCTATTAACAAAAATATTGGTGTAATTGAAAAAATTTCATCACCGGTAATTGCAGTAGGACTTGCGGTTGTATGTACTTTATTTCCGCCGGTTCTTACTGTGCTTGCAGCAGCGGCACTTATTTTGATGCATATGTTTAAAATATCAATGGGAATTATGGCAGTGAGTGCAGTGATCTTTTTTATCATGTTTGCATTTTATTGTCAGTTTACTCCGAAAAAAGCGCTGATACTTTTAGCGACTCCAGTTGCTTATATGTTACATATTCCGTATGTTGTGCCGGTGGTATGTGGATTGGTGCTGAGTCCGGTGATTTCTATTCCGGTTGTATTTGGAACGATTGTATATTATATGCTTTTGTTTTTGAAAAATTCGGCTGCCGCGATTTCCAGCGCTGACGGAATTATGGGAGAGATGACTCTTTTCATCAAAACGGTATTTATGAATAAAGAAATGTGGATAGCCTGTATCGCTTCAGTTGTGTGTATTTGCGTGATTTATGCGATTCGTCGGCTTGCTATTGAACATGCATGGTCTATTGCGATTATTGCAGGTGCACTTCTGAATATTATTGTGAACATAACTGGTTCCCTTTTTATGAATGTTTCTGTTTCTTATGGGAATCTGCTGATCGGAAATGTGATTGCTGTTGCTGTAGGATTCGTATTACAGTTTTTCCTGTTCAATGTGGATTATTCGCGAACAGAAACCATACAATTTGAAGATGATGAATATTATTATTATGTAAAAGCGGTGCCGAAGCTTACTATTTCAGCGCCGGATAAAGTTGTAAAACATATCAGTAAAAGAAATGCAGATACCAAAGGCAGATCTGTAGAAAAACAAGCAAATGCAAAAGTCAAAGAAAATGAGGAAAAAAGCACGGAAGAGATTCTTTTGGAAAAAAGTTTGCGGGAAGAGTTAGAATTTCAGAATATTATTAATGAAGAGCTGAAAAAATAATTGGTTTCATAAAATGAGCTTGTGGAGGGAGGTTCAGGTATGCTGGATACATTTCAACAATTTATTCGGAATTCGGAAATGGGGACAATGTATTTCCCTAAAGTAAGAATTACAGATATTGTAGAAATTATTATTATTGCTTTTTTGGTGTATCAGCTTATTCTTTGGATTAAGAATACAAAAGCATGGATGCTGTTAAAAGGGCTGCTTGTACTTGGAATATTTATCCTGGCAGCATATGTTTTTCATATGTATACGATATTGTGGATTGCGGAAAATCTGCTGCCGGTCATGGCTACGGCGGTTGTCATCATTTTCCAGCCGGAGCTGCGAAGGGCGCTGGAACGATTGGGAGAGAAGCAGTTCTGGTCCAGAGCGGTTATGTTCGATAAAAAAGATAACATTCGATTTACAGATGAAACAGTGGATGCCATCATAAAAGCATCTTTTGATATGGGGGCAGTTAAAACCGGGGCGCTTATTGTGGTAGAACAGGAAACAGTACTGACAGAATATGAGCGAACGGGGATTGCATTGGACGCTCTGGTTTCCAGACAAATACTGATCAATATTTTTGAGCATAATACGCCTCTTCATGACGGGGCGATCATTGTCAGAGGGGATCGTATCGTATCCGCAACTTGTTACCTGCCGCTCACAGATAATCTTAAGATCAGTAAAGACCTGGGAACAAGACATCGTGCTGCGATCGGAATGAGTGAAGTGAGTGATGCGATGATTATTGTTGTATCAGAAGAAACCGGTCATGTGTCTGTTGCGCAGAACGGTCAGCTGGCGAGAAATATAACTCCTGAGTATTTAAAAGTGCGTATGAATGCTCTGCAAAAGAGAGACGTGGAAATGGTCAAAATTAAAAAAATATGGAAAGGGTGGAAGAAGGATGAAGGAAGCACTGACTAAAAACTGGACACTTAAGGTGCTGGCATTGGGATTCTCTTTTCTGCTCTGGCTGGTAGTTGTTAATATTCAGGACCCGGTTGTAACAAGGAAATATAACGGAGTTCCAGTTACGATTGAACATGCAGAAATTATAACAAATCGTGGTAATACTTATCAGGTATTGACAGATTCGATTACGGTTGAAGTGAGTGGCAAACGTTCCAATATGGAAAAGGTTAAAGTCGGAGATATCGTTGCAATTGCTGATATGAAGAATCTGGATACGAAGAGTAACAGCCTTATTCCGATTGAAGTGTCTGTCAATCCGCCTAATACAAACGATACATTTAAAGCGGTGTCGATTCCGGGTAATTTGGAAATTAAGATTGAAGCAAACAAGACGAAGACATTCCCAATTATGGCTGAGACAACCGGAAGTTTGAAGAAAGGTTATGTTCTTGGTGATACGGAAGTAACTCCGGCGACGATAGAAATCAGTGGTCCGGAATCTCTTATTTCTATTATTAATAAGGTGACTGCGAAAGTAAATGTGGATGGAAGGGCAGAAGATGGTACACTTCCGGCAGAATTGGTTGTCTATGATGGAAATGGTAAAACGTTAGACTTGACAAGAATGGAATATGATCTTGGTGACGAAGGACTGTCAGTCAACGTAAGCCTTTTGAAGACAAAAGAGGTGTCCGTACTGTTTTCGACTTCCGGCATTCAGGTGGCAGATGGATATATACTGGAGAATGTTACAGTGGAGCCTGAGAAAATTGAAATTGTTGGCGACCCAATAGAACTGGAGAAAATCGAGAGTATTCGAATTCCTGCCGATGCGCTGCGAGAAACAGATTTGACAGAGACTGTCGATAGAACGATAGATATTGCTGATTACATACCGGTTGGATTTAGTGTGACAGATGAAACAGTTGGAGTTCCGGTTCTTGTAAAAATTTCCGTTGTAAAAGCCGGAACCAGAGTGTTTGAATTCCCGGTGGCATCGATTTATATACTGAGCGCTCCGGAAGGCTATAAAATGTCATATGGAACAACAGGAAATGTTTCAATTACAGTGACGGGTGCACAGGAAGACTTGGATGCGATGGAGGAATTAGGTCAGGGAAGCGTGTCAATTGACCTTGCAGGAATAAAAACGGCGGGAAAATATACAGTGCCATTGCAGGTTGTTTTGCCTAAAGGAGTAGAGCTTGAACAAGAGATTACGATAGATGTCTCATTGACAGCGGAATAATGTGAGGATAAATTATGGTTAGCAAAAAAACCTGCTAACAAAAGTCAAGTACTTTTCAGCAGGTTTTTTAAATTATTTCGTCAAGCTATTTTTGCGTACACCAAGAAGGCCGGTATTTTGCTCCAGCCTATACAAACTCATGAA
>Ga0129317_1000393_pt1 | contig 47649 bp, 31 predicted proteins | sample Cm1ome_FD_94430 | JGI IMG/M metagenome (GOLD analysis project Ga0129317, IMG submission 94430) | Eastern black-and-white colobus group fecal microbial communities from Wisconsin, USA - Cm1105 metagenome | ecosystem: Host-associated > Mammals > Digestive system > Large intestine > Fecal | place... | reverse complement strand
TGCGGAGCATGCGCTTCATAGCCCAGTCAAATCGAATATAGTTTGCCATTGCATTATTATTTTTAAAGGATTCTATAACTGTTTACAAAAGTAGCATAAAATATTGTAATGTCCAATAAAACCTAATACATTTTAAGCTTTTTTAGTTAACTTACTTCTTTATTCTATGTCTGTTGAATAAAAACAAAGAAGGCTGTGCCCGTGAATACCACGGCACAGCCTTCTTTTTCATTTTTGCTTTATGTCTTTTCACATAAAGTCATTATATTTGTTATTTCACAACAACCTTCTTGCCGTTGATGATATAAATACCCTTAGTTGCCTTTGCTACACGTACACCCTGAAGAGTGTAGATGGCATTGTCCTGAGCCTTAATCGGAGTAGAGGTGATGTTCTCAATGCCTGTAGCTGTACCCAACATACCATATTTCTCAGAAGTTGTTGAGCAGAAACCAATAGCATAAAGCTCAACTGAGTTCTTCTCAGATGCCATTACATAATATATATGTCCAGGCTCAACATTGAAAATTGCGGAATGAGTCCTTACAGCATCATCCGGGCAACGTGTATTAGATTGGAGCACCATCTTACCTTCACCTCCCTTTGCAGTCTGGTCTACAACATACATTGAACTAAGGTTACCACCACGGTTGTAGTTCAAGATAATGCGGCCGTATGTAGATGCAGCAGGAACTTCAATCTTTACAATTGCATCACTAACTACGTTACCCTGGTCTGAATCTGCCAACTTACGCACATAGCTATTATTCTCAACGCCCTCAAAGAAGTTCAAAGGGTCAATACCGTCACGAGTACTGTTATTCATACCCATAACAAGTTTGTAAGCATAGTCTTTACCTGAATATTTACCGTTACCTTTTCCAACATTGTTGTAAGCCAAAGGAAGTGAAACAACAACATTCTCACTTTCTATAAGATTGCCGGTCTGCATACCAAGATAATCAGGAGAATTCCAAACTGTGTTGTATCCTGCAGCAACAGCTTCTTCAACAGTTGCAAACTTTGTTTGCGGCAACTGTGCTGCTGTCCAAATATCCGTACTGTTTTCCTCTGACACCAATGTGGTATAAGCATCATCAACACACTCATCATACTCTATAGCGTATAATTCTACAGAATTCTTCTCAGATGCCATTATATAATATACATGTCCAGGCTCTACACCAAAACGTGCAATATGTGTCTGAACGTTTTCATCCGGGCAACGTGTGTTGCTCTGAAGCACGACTTTACCTTCACCGCCCTTTGCTGTCTGGTCTACAACATACATTGAGCTAAGGTTGCCACCACGGTTATACTTTAAAGTAACGGTACCATAGTTTGCAGACTTAACCTCAATCTTTATAATTGCATCATAAACAACATTTCCTTGATCAGAATCAGCCAACTTACGCACATAACTATTATTCTCAACGCCTTCAAAGAAGTTCAGAGGATCTATGCCGTCACGAGTACTGTTATTCATACCCATAACAATTTTGTAAGCATAGTCTTTGCCTGAATATTTACCGTTACCTTTTCCTATATTGTTGTAAGCCAAAGGTAGCGAAACAACTATATTCTCGTTCTCGATAAGATTACATGCAGGCATACCAAGATAATCAGGAGAATTCCAAACTGTGTTGAAACCGGCAGCAACAGCCTCGTCAACAGTTGCAAACTTTGCATTTGGCAACTGCGCTGCCGTCCATTCGCAATGTGCTTGTGCAAAAGCGCCTACTGAAGCAAACGCAAGTGCCACTAAAGTAAAAATCTTTCTCATAAAATTTAATTTTAAATAAATGTGATTAATAATATAGTTTTAATTTATCTGTTGCCATCCACCATTTTCAGGTGGATGGCATAGATTTCGTTTTGTTTAGTATCCCTTTCCTGCTGTGTATCCATAACCGTTGTCACCGAACTGCTCAGCATTCTGAATCTGGTCGAGGAAGAGCTTTGGTATAGGACGCCAGTAGTGAATGCTCTCGTTGAAGTTCTCGGCAGCACGCTTGTTGTACAGCTGCAGAGCCTGCTTCATCAGTCCGTTTGCACGGTGGCGCTTCAGAACAGCCCAACGCATGTGCTCACCCACAAACTCACGTGCATACTCGTCGAGAATATCCTGCTCTGTAACATCACCTATCGTTGGAGCTGTAGAGCCGGCACGTACGGCACGGTCGTGCAGAGGCTTAATGTATCTTGCAGCCTCACCACCATTACCCAGCATCACGTTTGCCTCGGCAGCAATCATATAAATCTCAGCCGCACGCATGATGAAAACATCACCGTTTCGGTAAGGACGGCTGTCAGTAGAGAGCTGACGTATGGCACCGTCAAAGAGATAATCAAACTTAATGAGTGATGGATACAAACTGTAGGCGTTTGCCACATACGCAGTCATTCCATAGTCGTTGAAGTTACCTGTCTTATAATTTCCATCGGAATCAAACAGACTGCTGATATTCATAGTGAAGCAACGATACTGCTTTCTTTCCTCATCTGTCAGGTCTTTCTTAGACAGATAAATGCGAATACGGTCTTCATCTTGAGCCAAAGGCATATCCACAACAAGGGCATTCTTTGTCGGTATAATCTCCTCAGTACCTCCCTTGGCGTATATACCGCTTGCAAATGTCTGTGTACCACCGGGACGGTCAGCTGTCTCAAGAGCCACGTATGGGTAAATCTTCTCTCCATTAAACTTGTTGTCAATGTCGATGGCACGGCATATTGTGGATGTGATACTCAACTGCTGACGGGCATATTGGTATGCCACACCTGTGGGGTAAGTATATGTACCGAACGCTGTGAGGAACGAGTTCTCATAACGCTTGTCCCAGTCGCCAAACACATCGATGGCATGTTTTGTAGGAGCCATGCGCGATGTTGTTCCATAAATACCGAGATACTGGTTCTGCGACATCTGTATGCTGTACATACGTGACAGCGAGTTGGGGTCGCACAGTGTGAAACCACCCAATGTGCATGTATGGTTTGCATAATATCCTGCCATACCAGCCTCTGCGTTTGTAGCATCAAGACCAGTGGCCGTGAAGAGGCTTTCCTTATTGTTACGATTGTTGTCCTGAGCCCACAGGTCAGCCACGTCAGGATAGAGATACATGCCGTAAGACGCTGCATTTGTAATCATGTCCTCAGACACCTCCTTAGCGCGCTGCCAGTAGCTCTTGCCGTCTTCCTCAAGACCTTCGGCAGCACCCTGTGCATAAGCACGTGCCAACAGTCCCAATGCGGTTTTCTTTGTAACACGGGCGTAGTTCCCTTCATACGGTGAAACCTCCAAGTCGGCTGCTGCTTCCTTGAGGTCGGTTGTGATAGAAGTGTACACCTCTTGCAGCGAGTTTCTCACCGGAGCGTTGTCGGTTTGTCCCACCTCAGCCGTACAGAGAGGTATCGGGCCGAAGTATGTAGCCAGTGTAAGGTGCATGAATGCGCGCAGGGTCTTTGCCTCGGCTTTCAACACTGTTATATCGTCTGCCAGCGATGCATCTGCGGCAGGTGAGTTGTTTATTACAGTGTTGCATGTTGCGATTACCGAGTATGCCTGTTGCCACGCCTTACGCGGCTGTCCGTTTTCCACTCCAATGCCGTCATAGTAGAATATCTGCTGCGCGTAGTCACTGCCATGATTGAGCCACAGGTCTGTTCCACACTCCGACAGGAAGTAGAAGTCCTCCTTTGAATAAAGCTCATGGTAGAGAGTTGAGTAACACTGAGTCTGCAGTCCCTTCCATGTTGCAAAATTGTCTATTGTTGCGCTGCCGCCAGTAGGATTGTATTCGTCAAGCTCGCACGATGTAAAACTTGTCGCCATAACAAGTGCCGCAGCCGCTGTATATAATAATTTCTTTTTCATGTCGATTGTTGTTTTTTAGAATGAAACGTTTACACCAAATACCATCTGTTTTGTAAGAGGATAGTCGAGTGAGCCGGCCATTTCAGGGTCGTAGTCCTTAAGCAGGTCGCTCTTTGCAAACACGAACGGGTTGGTTATCGTACCATATACGCGTATGTTCTCAACACCAAGTTTATTCAGAACCTTCTTTGGCAGTGTATATCCGAGTGTGATGTTCTTCACCTTCCAGAATGAGCCGTCAACATAGTTCAGTCCGCTGTAACCGTCATAGTCGGTTATGCCCTTCTTGGTTGTAAGTGCAGGGAAATAATGGTTAACGTCTCCGGTCTCTTCAGTCCAGTAGTCAAAGTAAGTAGGGAAGTTTGATGTGCCGCCAGGGCTGAAACGTCCGAGCATATTATAGCTAATCATCTGTCCATAGCGCCAGTAGAGGTATATCGACAGGTCGAATCCCTTGTATGTGAATGTGTTCTTAAGACCCATTGTCCAGTCTGGCTGTGGATGACCGACAACCTGCTTTGCCTGTGTTGCATCGTATGGGTTTTCAGCATTGTATACCATTTCCTCGCCCTCGGCATTCACACCTGTATAGTACACATTACCGTCTGCACCCACATGACGTGTAAGGTCCTGACAGTTAATCTTCAGGTCACCAGGCTCAGCGTTGAAAATCTTAGCCTCCTCTGCCTCAGATTTCTTCCATGTGCCATTCAGCTTGTATGCGTAGAAAGAGTTGATAGGCTCTCCTGCTTTCAGGATTTTGTCACCGTTGATATACTGGTCCATACCTCCATCACCTGAGAATTTTGTAAGCTTCTCAGAGTTCTTGGTGAATGTGAGGTTTGCGGTCCATGAGAAGTCACCTTCCTTCTTTGCAACGAATGGTCTACCTGTGACGGCAAGCTCAAATCCCTTGTTTTCCGACTCACAAATATTGGTTGTCGTGGTGTACTGTGTAGATGAGTTGAAACCACCGTTTGTCACAGGCACGAGTGCCTTCCAGATAATGTCCTTTGTCTTTGTGATATAATAGTCGGCTGTAACGTCGATGCGTCCGTTAAGGAACGAGGCATCTATACCTATATTAGTATTATAAGACTTCTCCCATCCCAAGTTGGGGTCTACAATTTCCTGTGGATAGGCATAAGACACAAGAGTCTGGTTACCAAGTATGCGGTATGACTGGTTTAGCAGGGTCATTGTCTGATACTCGGCGATTGAAGCAGTACCGGTGACACCCCATCCGAAACGTATCTTCAGGTTGTCCAGCCATGAGCGTGTACTCTCCATGAATTTTTCCTCAGATATACGCCATCCTAGAGAGAATGCAGGGAATGTGTCCCATTTATTTCCTTCAGCCAGACGTGATGAGCCGTCATGACGCACAGAAACCGAAGCCAGATACTTGCCCAAATAAGAATAGTTGAGACGGCCGACAAAACCCAAGCCCTTTGACATTACATAGTTTGACTGTACTTGCTGGTTGCTGCCAGTTCCGAGATTATGCCACAGATAACTGTTGTCTGTAAGGTTTGAGCTACCAGCGTATGCGTATTCGCGGCGGTTGTGGTTCCATGATGTTACGCCTGTCACGGTGAAGTCATGGTCTTTGGCAATCTTGAAGTTATATGTAAGAATGTTCTCCCACTTATAATTATAGGTGTTGTAGTTCTCCACAGATGCAGCCACGTTTGCCGATGTAGTCACGCCGTCGGCATTACGGTCTCCGTTATAATAACGGTATCCTCCAATTCCGTCAAACTTGTTGTTCTTGCGGTAAGCCAACGACAAGCTGAGACGGCTCTCAAATGTGAGACCCTTCAACGGAGTAATACGGATATAAGGATTAAGATAGATGTTCGTGTTCTGCGAATTGTTGCGATAGTTGCTCTTTTGGTTCAGAAGCAGGCTCACTGTATTCACATCGTCAACCACGGGGAATGGGTTAACATTGCCGTCCTCATCGTACAATGAGCCGATAGGACTTGTGATAAGTGCGTTCTCCAACTTTGCATACGCAGAATTTTTATATGTAAAGCTGCCCTGAAGGTTTGCACCGATAGTAACAATCTTGTTTATCTGATGGTCTATCTTCAGGTTTGTGGAATAAACTTTGTAGTTGTCATTGGCATACTGTCCGTCCTCACCTGAATAGTTCAATGACAGATAGGCTTTTGTCTTTTCAGTACCTCCGCTGACAGAGAGCGAATAGTTTTGTGTCACACCAGTCTTCAGCAACGCATCAGCCCAGTTGATATCCTGTCCGGCAAGATAAGCCTCGTAAACGGCAGGGTTGAACACATTCTCATCACCAGTATAAGTACCGCCAGCCATCTGTGCCTGCTTACGCAGATTGAAGAAACTCTCTCCATGGAACACCTCAGGCACGGTAGACCAGCCGTTAATACCCACATATGCGTTAAGGTTTACCTTTGTGCGTCCTGCCTTACCACTCTTTGTGGTAACGATGATGATACCATTGGCACCGGCAGAACCGTAAACGGCAGTAGATGCTGCGTCTTTCAGCACCTCAATACTTTCAATATCGTTGGCGTTAAGGGTGGTGAGACTTCCGGGCAGACCGTCAACAAGCACCAGTGGCTCATCGTTTCCGTCTTCGGCTGCCATTAGTGAACGTGTGCCGCGCAGTTTCATCGAGCTTGACGCACCAGCCTGTCCCGAAGAACGTGTGATATCAAGACCGGCAACCTTTCCCTGCAATGCCTCCACAGGGTTTGGCATAGGCGATAGGGTGATGTCCTCTGCTTTCACCGATGATACGGCTCCAGTGAGGTCGCGCTTCTTCTGTGTACCATAACCAATCACAACAACTTCCTCAAGTCCGGTGTTGTCAGGATTCATTTTTATATTGACAACCTTACCGGGAACAGCTGTTACAGTTGTAGTTTTATAACCTATATATGATAATTCCAGCTCTGCCTTGTTGCCAGTTAAAGATAAGCTGAAGTTACCGTCTAAATCGGTAATTGTGGCGGTTTGCGTACCCTTTACCTTTATAGTGACTCCTATCAGAGGCTCACCAGTCTCATCGATTACCTGTCCTGTAATCTTTTGAACCTGCTGTGCGCTACGGGGGGGTAGTACGTTCAATACATCCGCATCCCAAGCATGCACAGGAAGTCCGCAATACAATGCGCCCGACAAGGCGATTGCTGTTGTAAGAACTCTTGAATTCTTCATGTTTTGTTTGCTTTAGTTTATATTTAGTTTTTTATTTGTCTATCTAACACGGCTCTATATGCCGCTATCGATTTCGTTTTTTAGAGTATTTTCTTGTTATAAATCAAGAAATCGTGTAGTTTTATGGGTGCAAATGTACAAAATAATATCAATACCTGCAAATAAAAATAGTATTTTTTTTGTTTTGAAGGAATAAAAAATAAAACAAGCAGTAATATTTGATATTTAAACCGTGTTTTTTGACAGGAAGGGTTAAATCGCGTAACTAAAAAACTATAGAGACACGATATACGTGAAGTCTCTATAGTTTTTGTCTATTTTATATTTACTTTAGGGTGAAATAATCAAGAGATTTTCCAGTCGCAGATGGTGCGCCTGTCACTGTCGAAGTTGATGCCTACCTTCACTATTGGCTGACTGCAGAGGGAGAAGTGTGAGGGATAGTCCTTCAAGTCAATCTGACGCATGGCGGCATCGGCGCTCTTGTTGAGCTTCAGCTCTATTATATATAATGTGGTCTTGGTGCGCATCACAATATCCACGCGGCCGCGGGGAGTATGCACCTCCACATCAACGTACATTCCGAAAAGGGCGAAGATGATATATAGCATCTGCTGGTAGTGTCCCTCGTAGTCGGTGTTGTCGCAGTAGGGCACAGTGAGCAGAAACTCCTGTAGCAGGCGGAGCGCACCGTCCATGTCATTTTTGAGCAGGCAGAGGTACATCCGGGCAACAATTACTTTTCCGTCTTCCGCCTGCGAAGCGAGATAGTTGGGCAGCAGACTTTGCATCAGACCGATGCGAATTTCGCCGTTGGGTATGTCCAAAGTATAGAGGTCAACTTCTGGATTCTTGCCCTTGATGGTGATATATCCGCTCTGGTAGAGCAGGGGAGTGATGTCGGTGAGCCGCTCCGTGGGGGCATCGAATGCCGAGGCAAACACCTCACGTTGCCCGATGTTTTGCGGAATGACATTGTATTTGCGCAGCATTTCGATGAGGAAAGTGGGCGTGCCGCTGCCAAACCAGTAGTTGTCCAGCTTCCAGTCATTGAAGGCGTTCATAAGGCTGAACGGGTTGTAAATGTCGGGCGAGGGCCATGTGAAATGATAGCCGTCGTATTTAGCCTTCAGCCGTTGCTGCATCTCTTCCACAGTGATGTTGAGCTTTTCGGCAAACTGTTCGATATGCTCCTTCATTTGTCCGAGCATCTCCTCTTTGGTGATTCCGCAGATGGCGGCATATTGCTCGTCCATGCTGATGTTTTTGATGTTGTTAAGCTCGCTGAAGATGCTCAGTTGTGAGAACTTTGTTATGCCAGTGAGGAATACAAAGCGCAGATAGGGGTCGCATGCCTTCAGTGGCGAGTAGAAGTTGCGCATCACGTTGCGGAGCACAGGCAGGTTCTCTTCCTCGTGTATTACGTCAAGTAGTGGCGCATCGTATTCATCGATGAGCACCACGACCTTTTGACCTGTCTGCTCGCAGGCACGTTCTATCAAGCCTTGCAGACGTTGGTTAAGATTTTGTTTGTCCGGTTCATTACGACCATACACCTTTTCATAGTCGGTGAGTTTTCCACTCAATTCAGACATTAATGCCTCCTTGTCCACATGCTTCGCCGTACTCATGTCGAAGTGCAGCACAGGGTATTGTGTCCACTCTTTTTCAAGGCGTTCCATTGCCAAGTCCTTGAACAGGTCGCGACGCCCTTCGAAGTAGCTTTTCAGCGTAGAGGTGAGCAGCGATTTGCCGAACCGCCTCGGGCGGCTCAGAAAAAAATATTTTGGCGCGCTGTGTGCAAGGTTATAAACATATTCTGTCTTGTCTATATACAGATAGTTGTTCTCTATGATTTCTGAGAATGTCTGTATGCCTATTGGGCACAGCTTCAATTTTCTGTCTGTCATAATCGTTCCTCCACTTACTTTATTTATCAATTTTTGTACAAAGTTACGAAAAAAAATGAAGAATGAAGAATGAAGAATGAAGAATCTTTCATTTTAGCAGTTTTTTAATGTTTTTTATGCCGAAAACATGATTTGCCTCTTAGCTGTCGGCAATCAATAAAATTTTTATTCCTTTGTCAAGCTGCCCCCAATTAAGAATACGCTTGGCAAAGATACTCAAAATTTTTTATGTTTTTGGGGCTTTGCCAAGCGTAAGCAATATTTAAGTTTTTACTTCAGCAGTTCTGCGAGTTTCTTTTCCAGCTCTTCGCCGCGTAGGTCGGTAGCCACGATTGTACCGTCCTGGGCAATGAGCATGGTGCATGGAATGCCCTGCACGCCATAGAGAGAAGAAGCCTCGCACTGCCATCCCTTGAGGTCGGACAGATGCTGCCACGGCAGACCTAAGGTTTCAATGGCGTTGAGCCACTTGTCCTTGCTGTTGTCGAGCGACACGCCGAGCACTTCAAAGCCCTTTGCATGGTATTTCTCATAGGCAGCCTTTACGTTCGGCATCTCGGCACGGCACGGTCCGCACCATGAAGCCCAAAAGTCAACCAGGAGATACTTGCTTTTTGACACATACTCTGAGAGATGGTGAATGTTGCCGTTTTTGTCGGGTTGCGCAAAGTCGGTGTACTTTCTGCCTACCATTCTGAGCTTGCCTTTCTCCAGAACCTCAACTATGCGCTTCACTATAGCATCGTTTTTGAACTCGTCACCAGCCTGCGCCATGAGTGCATCAAGCTCGTTGGGCTCATAATTGCTGTAGATGTTTGTGAATACGTATGCGCCAACGATATTGTCGGTATTTTCGTTCACGAACTTCTTTGCCGCGTCGGCAAACTTTGTCTCTGTCTCATTGAAGAGTCTGACAATTTCATCTCTGCGCTCCTTTGTTGTGGTTGAGTCGCGATATTCCTTTACAAGAGCCTCGCCATTGGGAATCTGCATAATCTTCTCGATATTGGTGCGGAAGAAGCTGAGAGCCTGATTGCGGCGACCTCCGCGCACAGCCAGCTTGTCGTCGGCAAACGACACCATTGCCGGAGTGTCCTCAATCACAATGGTTGCGGCATGTTTCTTGCCGTCGGCTGTGGTTGCTGAAATCTGTCCGATGACAGGAGCGTCCATCTTGCCGCTCATGGTAAACTTTCCGTTGCTGACAACAGCCGAGTCGACAGCCACCACAGTTCCGCCCTCAACCAGACTGATGTACATCTTGCAGCCTTTGAAACTTTCAGGCAGTTCGCCTGTCACCTTGTAATTCACCTGTGCCGCCATGACTGTGGCGGCAGCCATAAGCTGGAATGCCAGCAATGATAAAATCTTTTTCATTTGTTTATCCGGTGTTTTAGTTTTGCTTTATACAAATCAGTTTTTTGTTTTATGCAAATCAGTTTTTTGCCCTTTTAGACAAAAAAACGCTTGGAGGTGTTTCTCCGAGCGTTTTTTATATTACGTTTTGCGATAATTTACTTCACCTTGTCAACGATAGCCTTGAAAGCCTGCGGGTTGTTAACGGCGAGGTCGGCGAGCACCTTGCGGTTGATCTCGATACCAGCCTTGTGGAGTGATCCCATGAGCACAGAATAGCTCATTCCCTCAAGACGTGCGGCAGCGTTGATACGCTGAATCCACAGTGCGCGGAAGTTGCGCTTCTTGTTACGGCGGTCACGGTATGCGTATGTTAAACCTTTTTCCCATGTGTTCTTGGCAACGGTCCACACGTTCTTGCGTGCTCCGAAATAACCACGGGTAAGTTTTAGAATTCTTTTTCTCTTTGCTCTTGAAGCAACGTGATTGACTGATCTTGGCATAGTTTCTTAACTTTTAATCTGTTTGACAATTTAGATAATTAACGGAGACACAGCAAGTCACGAACCTGCTTATTGTTGGTTACGTCAACGATGGCTGAGTGAACCAGATTACGCTTTTGCTTCTTAGTCTTCTTAGTCAGAATGTGACTGTGGTAAGCATGCTGTCTCTTAATCTTACCTGTACCGGTGAAACGAAATCTCTTCTTTGCGCCGGAATTTGTCTTTACTTTTGGCATTGTTTTAATTGTTTTAATTTGTTATTTATAATATGTATAGGTGGCAACGTATATACCAAAGACGTTGCGCACACTACGTTTTCCTTTTTTAATCCTCGTCGGTAGCCTGAAGTTTTTTCAGTGCGTCGGCGCTGATTTTAGCGTTGGCAAGCAGTCCGCCGTTTGCCGGAGCGTCGTCGATGACGTTTTCTGCCGCCTGAGTCCTGGCATCGCTCTCTCGCTTCTCGCGGTCCATTGCCTGCTGGCTCTTCTTAGCCACTCCAGCCTTCTTTGGTGCGATGTAGATGAACATCTTCTTGCCTTCGAGCGACGGCATCCGCTCCACCTTTCCTATTTCTTCAAGGTCGTTGGCAAATCTCAGTAGCAGTACTTCGCCCTGCTCCTTGAACAATATGGAGCGTCCGCGGAAGAACACGTATGCCCTCACTTTGTTTCCCTCTTCAAGGAAAGTTCTGGCGTGCTTCAGCTTAAACTGGTAGTCGTGCTCGTCGGTCTGCGGTCCGAAGCGTATCTCCTTCACCTCCACCTTTACCTGCTTTGCCTTCATTTCCTTGGCGCGTTTCTTCTGCTGGTAGAGAAACTTTGAATAGTCGATGATACGACAGACAGGCGGCTGCGCGTTAGGGGAGATTTCCACGAGGTCTACCCCCTGATTGCGTGCGATGTCTAATGCTTGCCTTGTAGGCATTACTGTTGATCCGCTGTCACTTACTATGCGGACTTCGCGTACCCGAATCTGCTCGTTTACCCGATACTGGTTCTTACTGTTGTCGTTCTTCATTCAACTTTTTGGTGAAACTTGTTCTTTTATCACGTGTCTGTCTTTTCACAAACCGGCTGCAAAGGTACAAAATTTAAGTGAATTAACAAAATTTTTACGACTTTTTTTTCGTTTTTGTTGATATTAATCTAAATTGTGGCGTTTTTGCCTCTGTTTTTGGGGTAGGAAGGGTAGGAGGGGTAGGAGGAGTAAGAGATGTAGGAGTTGTAGGAGTTTTCGGACTTGTCTGACCTGTCTGACGAGTCGGGTGCCCCAGATTGTATGGCTCTATTCAGTGCGGGTGCTCAGATAAATCCCTGCATTTTGAGCGCCTCCATCATTCCCTGGCTCATCTGCTCGTTTGCCTCCTTGGTGTAGCGTATGTCGGTGAAGATTTGCGCCAGCGTTTCCTTGTGGTTTATCTCCACAAACTTCTGGTTTACTGGCAGTGCCTCGCGCTCCTTGTAGTATCTGTCGATGTCGGCAGCGGAATAGTCGTGATATTGCTCTTCGTGCACGAATGATTCCAGCGGCAGTCGGTCGCTCAGGTCGGGCTGCTCGGCAGGCCAGCCTAAAGTGATGGTTGCAATTGGTATTACCAGCTTTGGCAGATGGAGCGCCTCGATTATCATCTTTGGCATGTACACCGTGGTGCCGAGGTAGCAGAGACCCAGCCCCGCCTCTTCGGCAAGATTGCAGAAAGTCTGTGTGTAGAGCAGCGCATCGCTGGCAGCGTTGACGAACGACAGGAAGTTGTCGTAGCCAGGCTGCGCCTTGCGCTCCTCACACCAGCGTGTGGTGCGGCGGAAGTCGGCGCAAACTGTCAATACCACGGGAGCTCCCGTGACCATGGGCTGATTGAAATGCGCGGGCGCGAGCTTTTTCTTGCCTTCCCCGCTGCGCGTCACCACCACGCTGTAGAGCTGGAGATTTCCCATGGTCTGCGTGCGTGCCGCGTCATTGAGCAAAGAGGAGAGCAGTTCGCTGCTCACCTCTTTGTCGCTGTATTTACGTATGGAACGTCGGGTTTTTATTGTTTCCATTTGTGTTGTGGTGATTTTAACTCCTTTACGACTCCTTTTTATCCTCTTAATACCTTATTTACTCTTAATCCTCCGGCCTAATGTCGGTTGCCTTGAGCTGCTCAGCCACCTCGTCGGTAATTTTCTTTGCGAAATCAGCCACGGTGAGCACTCCGCGCTCCTCGCTGCCCTGCTTGCGCACGCTGACGGTGCCGTCGGCCTGCTCTTTCTCGCCCACGATAATCATATAAGGTATGCGCTTCATCTCGTTGTCGCGCACCTTGCGGCCGATTTTCTCGTTGCGGCTGTCGATGACTGCGCGCACGCCCTGCTCAGAGAGCTGTGCAGCCACCTGCTTGGCGTAGTCGTTGTATTTCTCCGAGATAGGCAGGATAGCCACCTGCTCGGGAGTGAGCCACAGCGGGAAGTGACCGGCGGTGTGCTCGATGAGCACTGCGGTGAAGCGCTCCATTGAGCCGAATGGCGCACGGTGAACCATCACAGGAGTCTTTTTGGTGTTGTCCTCGTCGGTGTACTCCAGCCCGAAGCGCACGGGCAGGTTGTAGTCCACCTGAATGGTGCCCAGCTGCCAGCGGCGGCCGATGGCATCCTTCACCATGAAGTCGAGCTTCGGTCCGTAGAAAGCAGCCTCGCCGTACTCCACCTTGGCGTTGAGCCCCTTTTCCTTGCAAGCCTCGATGATGGCCTGCTCGCCCTTCTCCCACACCTCGTCGCTGCCGATGTATTTTTCGTGGTCGTCGGGGTCGCGGAGCGAAATCTGCGCCTCGACGTTGGCAAAGTTGAATGTTGAGAACACGGTGCTGATGATGTCCATCACGCGCTCAAACTCCTGCTTCACCTGGTCGGGACGGCAGAAGATGTGTGCGTCGTCCTGAGTGAAGGAGCGCACGCGTGTGAGCCCGTGGAGCTCGCCGCTCTGCTCGTAGCGGTAGACCGTGCCGAACTCTGCGATGCGCAGAGGCAGGTCCTTGTAAGAACGTGGCTTCTGTGCGAACACCTCGCAGTGGTGAGGGCAGTTCATGGGCTTGAGCATGTATTCCTCGCCCTCCTCCGGGGTTGTGATGGGTCGGAACGAGTCCTTTCCGTAGTGAGCGTAGTGACCGCTGGTGACGTAGAGGTTCTTGCTTCCGATGTGCGGTGTGATTACCTCGTTGTAGCCGTAGTTTTTCTGTATCTTGCGGAGCATGTCCTGCAGGCGTATGCGCAGGTCTGTGCCTTTGGGCAGCCAGATGGGCAGTCCCTTGCCCACGCGCTCGGAGAACATGAAGAGCTCCATCTCCTTTCCTATCTTGCGGTGGTCGCGCTTCTTTGCCTCCTCCAGCATCGTGAGGTATTCGTCGAGCATCTTCTTCTTTGGGAACGACACTCCGTAGAGTCTCTGCATCTGCTCGCGCTCTGCGTCGCCGCGCCAGAAGGCTCCTGCCACGCTGGTGAGCTTTACTGCCTTGATGATGCCTGTGTTTACGAGGTGAGGACCTTTGCAGAGGTCTGTAAAGGCGCCCTGTGTGTATGTGGTGATGGTTCCGTCTTCCAGGTCCTGCTCAATGTGCTCGCACTTGTAGGTCTGCCCTGCAGCCTTGAACTCTGCCAGACAGTCTGCCTTGCTTATTTCCTTGCGCACCACGTCCTCCTTCTTTCCGGCAAGCTCTTTCATCTTAGCCTCGATGGCTGGGAAGTCGCTTTCCTTGATGCTCTGTCCGTCCTTGCAGAGTACGTCGTAGAAGAATCCGTTTTCCACGGCTGGACCGAATCCGAACTGTATTCCCGGGTAGAGTTCCTGCAGAGCCTCTGCCAGCAGGTGGGCCGAAGTGTGCCAGAAAGCGTGCTTGCCCTCGTCGTCGTCAAATTTATAGAGCGCAATGGTGCTGTCCTCATTGATGGGGCGGTTAAGCTCCGTTGTCTCTCCGTTCACGCCACATGCCACAACGTCTCTCGCCAGTGCCGGCGAGATACTCTCGGCAATCATTTGTCCGGTAACGCCCTGTTCATACTCGCGGACGTCGCCGTTGGGAAATGTAATCTTTATCATTTTGTTTTTTGTTTTTTTAATCCTTTGGGGCGCAAAGTTACAAAAAATATTTAAAACCCGCAAATCACGGTACAAATATTTTATTTATTTAATAAAAACAGCTCTCCGATGCTTTTTGCCGCCACGTATGCCATGGTCCAGGCGGCTTGCAGGTTGAAGCCTCCGGTTATGGCATCCACGTCGGTTGCCTCGCCGATGAAGTAGAGGCGGGGGTGGGTCTTGCACTCCAGGGTGCGCGGGCTGAGGCATGAGAGGGCAACGCCGCCGCAGGTTACGAACTCGTCCTTGTGGCGGTTTTTGCCGGCGATGGGGTAGTGGTCGTTGGTGAGCGTGTCGGCAAGGCGGTTTGTCTGCCTGCTGCCCATGCTGCTCCAGCGCGCGGCGGCGTTCAGCCCTGCCTTTGCGAGCAGGTGAGCCCAGAGGCGGGCGTTGAGGGCGTTGGGGTAGATGTTTTGCAGCTGCTTGTTGGGATTTTCAGCCTGCATGGCGCGCAGCATGTCGGCGGCGGCGGTCGGGGTGGCGTCGCCCAGCCAGTTGATGGCGAGGGTGCCGGTGTAGCTGTGGTCGGCGAGGTGGCGTGCGGCAAGCGACGAGAGCTTCAGGACGGCTGGACCGCTCACTCCCCAGTGGGTGATGAGCAGCGGACCGCAGGCGCGGAACTTTGTGCCGGCGAGCGATGCGGTGACCTCCTGCACCACGGTGCCGGAGAGAGTGTTTAGTTGCCGAGAGTCAAGAGCAAGGCTGAAGAGCGACGGCACGGGCGCTATGATGTCGAGCCCGAGCGCGGCGAGCCACTCCATGCCCGCGGACCTGGGGCTTCCGCCCGTGGCAACCACCACGGTGTCGGCGGTAAACTGGCGTTCCTTACACCTTATTATATATATAGGGTCGGCGTGCTCCAGCATCGTCACCCTGCAAGCGGTCATTATGGTGATGCCCAGCTCGCGGCAGCGGCGCAGGAGCAGATTTACAATCTCCATGGCGTTTTGGGAGCGCGGAAACACGCAGTTGTCGTCCTGTGTGACGAGGCTCACGCCCTCGCGTTCAAACCAGCGGAAGGCGTCGTCGTGAGAAAATTCGTGGAGCAGGCGCTTCATCAGGCGGTGACCGCGCGGATAGACGGTTTCGAGAGAGTTGACGGCGGCAAACGAGTTGGTGAGGTTGCAGCGTCCGCCTCCCGTCACCGCCAGCTTGGCGAGAGGGCGCGTGCCGGCTTCGTATATTGTCACCTGCGCCGAGGGCAGGCGGCGCTTTATGTTGATGGCGGCGAAACAGCCTGCCGCCCCGGCTCCGATGATGGCTATATTATTCTTCATTGACTAAAAAAATCTTCACTTCCCTCACCTCGTCAGCGAGAACTTCAGGCTCACTCCGAAGTCCTGCGTTGTCGTGGGGTAGCTGCTGCTTGAGAGCAGCGGGGTGTTGGTCTGACGGTCGTAGTATGCGCTTAGCGTGAGCAGGCGCGACAGCGTGTAGTTTGCCATGAACGAGAGCTTGAATGCGGTGTTGCCGCTGCTTGCCGCCGAAGTCATGGTGGCGACGTCGCGGGTGATGGCTGCCTGCTTGCGGAGCGACAGGTCGAGGCGCAGGTCGAGGTCGTGGTTCACTCCGCGGTTGCGCGCGCTGGTCGAGGCAGACTGGCGCGCGGTGTTGGCGTTGTCGGCTTTTGCGGCGCGGCTTCCCCTTGCCCCCTGCGCGCGCTTGATCTTGCGCGAAGCGGAGCTGTTGCCGAAGAGGTTGAAGTTGCTGATTTTATAGCCCATGCCTATGACCCAGTCCTTGCTCAGCGCCTCGTTAATCTGCACGCTGGTGGTCGAGAGGGTGAGCACGCGGGTGGTGCGGTACTCCATCTTGCAGGTGAGGTTGTTCTGCAGCGTCAGGTCGATGCCGAGCAGCGGCGCAAACGCCTCGTTGATGCTCACGGTGCTGATGTTGAACATCGACGAGGGCTGCGGGTTGCCCGTGGTGGCGTTGGTCACGAATCCCAGCCCGTTCATAAACTCGTGGAAGGTGGCAAACGAGGCGTAGCTGCCCACGGCGAAGATGCTCTTGTAGGAGTGGCTGAGGGTGACGCTCTTGAAGTGGTCGCGCAGCCACGGCAGCTTGCCCAGTCCGCTGTAGCGCAGGGTCCAGTTGGGCAGCATGCGGCGCAGGGCGGGGAAGATGTCGGTTGAGCCTCCGCCGCTGCCCGTGTAGGCGTTGAGGAACGCCGGAATCAGAACGTCGGCGCTGTAAGGGTTTACCTCTCCCAGCTGCGGGTTGTAGGGCGTTCCGCCGAGGCTCACGCCGTTGGCGTCGGTCATTCCCTGCGGATAGGTGGCATTGGCGTATTGCGCCTGCACCATGTCGCGGTATCGGGGCAGCAGGGCGCAGAAGCGGTCGAAGGAAGCGCTGTGGTAGCCCGTGTTGGCGTTGCCCATTCCTTCGAGGGCGCTCTTGAGCGATATCGTGGTCATGTTGAATGTTCCGCTTTGGGTGGTTGGCATTCCGGGGTACATGTACTGTATGCTGCGCGACTTGTTGACGGTGCGGCTGGCGTTGAGGTCGATTTTCAGGTCGCGCAGCGGCTCCAGCGTCATGCGCAGCTGCAGGTCCTCGGTGGCGTTGGTGGTGGCGGGAGTCGCCACGCTGTCGTTAGCCATGAGCCATCCGTTGTCGAACGCCTTTTGCAGATAGCCGTCGCCAATCATGCCGAAGGCGAAGTCGAGTCCGGGCGACATGACGCTGCCCGTGCGCTGCCCGAAGGCGTCGCCGATGTTGGGGATGAAGCCCGGCAGGGTCATGGAGTACTGGTTGCGGTAGACCATGCTGACGCTGCGCACCGACATGAGCGCCCTCGCCGCGTACTGCGCGGGAGAATACCACCACTGCTTGTCAAGCGGCTCCTTGGCGGTGACGCTCAGCTTTATCTTCACGGAGTCGCCCTTGGTCCTGATGGCAATCTTGTTGTTATCAAGTATTTTGTACTTGATGTCGTAGGGCTTGCCGTCGGCGGTCTTGGCTGTCACAATCAGACGCTTCGACCGCTTGTTGTGGGTCACGGTGATTGTGGTGTCGGGAGTCAGGGTCAGCTCGCGCTGATAGGTGTTCTTGTTAAGAGGAAGTTTCTTCTCGTCACTGTTCTCGGACTTGGCTTTGCCCGCCGCCGGTTTCTTGCTGTTCTGTGCGTTGTTCTTTGTGTTCAGCGGCTTCTTCGCTACCGTTTTCCGTGCCGGTGCCTTCTTGAACCGCTCGTTTGCCTTCTTCAGGAAAGGCACGAGGTTGTAGAGCGCCTCCATGTTCCAGCTGCTGTTCAGGGTTATGTTGCGGTTGTTCGAGATGGTGTTGCCTAATGACGTTCCGTCGTCCAGCTCCGTGCCCCTCAGCCAGTTGTAGGTGGCGGTGTACTGGGCGTCGGCGTTGAGCCAGCTCAGGAACGGCAGTTTGTTGAGCGGCAGCTGGTAGGACGCGGTCAGCGACTGCTGGTAGTCGAGCGGCGTTCCGAGGTTGCTTATGCTGTGCCACACGGAGTCCTTCCAGGCGTGGTACTGCTCGGCGTAGAGGTCCTTGTTTATCGGGGTGTAGGGCTCCTCTATCTCGGCGTGGGTGGCGCTCTGGAAGTTCATGTGCAGGTTTTTGGTGAGGTCCCAGCGCAGCTGGAACTCGCGGTTCCAGAGGAATTGCTCGCTGAAGGTGAGCGGCAGCGCCGCGCCGCCGAGGTCGTCCATGTCGCGCTCCTGCAGCTCGTAGTAGTTGCGTATCATTTCGGTGTTGAACGCCACGTTCTGCGGCAGATAGTTCAGCCCGAGCGCCTTGAGGAAGCCTCCCCATTTTTTTGACTTCGATTTCTGGAACGGCGTCCAAGTCTTGTACACCGGCGAGTAGTTGTAGTTTAGCGCTCCGCGCCATTGGTCCTCGCGCTCGTAGACTGTTGTCTCGCCGCTGGTGTTTCTGTGCTGGTGAGAGTAGCTGAGCGAGAAGTTTGCCGGGTCGTAGGGCATTGGGTGGCGCTTTGTCTTTATGCCCACCCTCACGTTGCTGAGTGCGAGGTTGGTCTGCGTGGTCTTTGTCACGGTGATAGCCTCAATCGAGTCGCGTTCCTGCCTGGTGGCGGCGGCGTCGAGCGCGTCGCTCAGGTTCATGTCGGAGTCCAGCGGGTTGTATTTTGGGCGTGTGTTCTCCTTTGTCACGCTGTAGTAGAAGGGGATGCTCACCTTCGCCTTGTCGGGGAAGAATTTTCCCAGTTCCAGCGACGTGGTGAAGCTGTAGGTCTTGTAGTTGTCCTGCGTGCGCTGGACAATGCCCTCCTCCAGACCGCCGAATCCCTCGGTAATCATCTTTCCCGTGAGGCTGAGGTTGCCGAGGTCGGACAGCTGCATGTTGAGATTGCCCGATGCCGCCCATCCTCCCTTGTTGTCCACTTCCAGCAGACGGAGCTCGTTCACCCACACCTCGCCCGACTTCAGCTGCGACGAGAGATTTCGCACTCCTATCATCATCACCGTCACCTCGCCCAGCGAAGGATTTCCCAGCACCGTCATCTTGTTTTGCGGACGGTCGGCATCGTATTCCGAATACTCGCGGGTGTAGGATGCCGCGCCCTGAGCCTTGGCAATGTTGCGCGCCTTTTTCAGCTGCGTCAGCTTCTCAAGGGCGAGGTCGAGCATGTTTTCCTCTGGCCACACCGCCACGCGGTCGGCATGAGTGTCGTTGTATCGGCTCTCGCGCTCAGGGGTGAGCCTGAGCGGTATCTCGTATTCGTAGTAGTTGGATGTGTTGTCGCTGCCGAGGCGTATGAACACCGCCAGCTGGTTGTCCTGCAGCGCGGTGGCGTTGTTCTGCAGGGCGTTGGCGTGAACGAACATCTGCAGTCGGCGGTACTGTCGGATGTCGAGCGAAGAATTTTTGTATACCGCCTTCGACTCGCCGCGCGAGAGGTTTTTCACCGTCATGTTCATCGCCTGCTCGTTTGCCTCCACCAGCTGCGGCTGCGAGGGGTCGGTTATGCGGCTTATGCCCGGCGGCAGCACGTAGTTCACGGGGCGGCGGTCGGTGTGCTCCTCTATGTTTATGGCGCTCACCTCCATCTCGCCGCTGCTGGCGGCGGTGTTCTGCGAGATGTTCTTCTCGTAGGTGCGCCATTCGCCGCGCACGAGGTCGAGGCTTCCGAATCGCAGGAATATCGGCTGCTCAAATCCCGTGAGGAACATACGCATGAAGCGTATCGACGACAGGTCGCTGATGCTTCCTATGCGCTCGCGCATCGCCGAGTTGAGCGGAATGCGGAATTTGTACCAGTGGATGGTCTCGTCGTTCTTGCCGTTGCGCAGGTGAGGCGTGTATTCGCGCACCTCAGCCAGGTAGTTGTTGCCAATCTGGCTCTCGTCAAAGTCCTCAGGGCGTATGCTTACGCGGTACTGCCAGTAGCGCTCGTATTCGTTCAGGGTGTAGTCCTGGTTAATGTCCTCCACGTCGGGACCCGACTTGTAGGACGTGTCGTAGCTCTCGGTGTTGGCGTTGCTGTCGGGCGAGTTTCCCTGCGGGTTGTTTATGTGCTTGTAGCGCTCGTGGATAGAGGCGCGCTTGTTGTCCCAGTTGCTGCCGCGGTAGTAGATGTAGTTGTCGTTTGCGGGGTCAGCCTGCCAAGCGGCGCGCAGACTGTCGTTGGTGATGCTGCCTACGAGGTTGTTGAAGCTCATGTAGTCGGGGAAGTTGCGCTCCTCGTCGTCGTTGAGTCCGTTGAAGCCCACGTCCTGCTTCTCGCGCGAGCCTGCTGTTGTGGCAAATGCGTAGGTCTGAGTGGTCTGCACTGGAATTTTTCCCCATTGCGTGGTGGTGAAACTCTCGGTGCCGTCCACGGGCATTCCGCTCTCGTAGAATTTCTTGCCGTCGCGTAGAATGTCCTCGCTCACCTCGCCGAGGTTGATGTAGAGGTCGCCGCCGTGCTGTGGCGCGGTGCCGTCGCGCCGCGTGTAGATGAAGGGGTCGAGCAGCCAGAATTCCAGATATTCTATGTTTGCCGCCTCAAAATCGTTGGTGTCGAGCCGGCGCATCATTCCCGCCCAGCTTTTTTGCGGCGACGGCAGCGAGCCGTCGGCGTTGAGCGCGGTGGTGAAGTTGTAGGGTCCGCGCTCCGTGGGGTAGTATGCCATGTTCAGGATTGACAGCGTGGATGTTGCGCCGTTGTATGTGCTCTGGTCGCGGTTGGGATAGAGCTCGCTGACGTACACCTCGCGCACGTAGTGGTCCGACAGCTGGTCGAGGTCGCTCTTTATGTGGCTGGGGGTGAGGCTGCTGCTGCGGTAGGTGAAGATGGGGTCGATGGTGTACCACGCCATCTGCGCGCGGTTGAATCCGCTGGCGAGGGTGGTCTTGTCGGCGTGCTCGGGAAAGAGCGTTGGGACGCTCGAAAGCACCCACGCCTTCGGGTCGGACACGTCTATGCCGTTTTTGGTGTTCTCGAAGTCGTCCACGTAGGAGGCGTTGTCCTGCGTGCCCTTTGCCTGTCCGGCAATGAGCTGTGCAAACTCGCCCGTGAAGGAAATCTGCGACGGTTGGGTGACGTGCAGGAAAGGTATCTTGTTGAGCATGTTGGTGAGCCACTGGCTTTCGGTCTTCCAGTTCATGTTCACGCCCCAGAGCAGGTTGTTTATCGGCTCGGCTCCCATCGACGCCTTGGAGATGAGGGTCTGCTCGCTGAGGTGCTGCAGGGTTCCGCTGAGCTGGAAGTGCTTCGAGAAATCATACTCCCAGTTGAGCCCCATCATGGTCTTGCGCTGCATGCTGAAGTCGGTGTTGCTCTCAAGGCTCACGTTAACCGCCGTTCCCGCGTCGATGATGTTCTGGTTGAGGATGGTCACCTCGCCGGCGGAGTAGTCCACGGTGTAGTCGCTGCCCTCGGTGAGCACCACTCCTCCTGCCGTCACCTGCACGCTGCCGTGGGGCACGTTGTAGGCTCCGAGCGAGATGACGTTGGCGCTGCTTCCCTTGTACTGACCCGTGAGCACGAACTTGTTTTTCTCGGCTGTCAGGCGCGCGGCGGTCTTGGTGGTGTCGTAGAGCTCGCGGAAAGCGTAACTTTCCGCAACAGTGGCGGGCACGCCGCTGCGGGTGAGATAGTCAACGAGGTATTCGCCGAAAGGCTCGGCGGCAGGCAGGAACACCCTGCCGTTGCTCACGGTGTAGCCCTCCACGTAGTCGAAGTAACCGTTGGGGTGGGGCTTGTTGTTGTTGTCCAGACGGTCGGCGCCGAGCAGGCGTATGATTGGCTTGTCCTTCACCTGCTGCTCGGGAATGTAGTTGAGGTACACGCCTGTGGTGTCGCTCTGATATTTTATGTCGAGACGGAACTTCTGCCTCTCGATGTTTGAGGCGAGGGAGTACACGTTTTTCATCATCAGCCGCCAGTTGCCCATCTGCGGACTGTTGTTTACGTTGCGCAGGGTCTTTACGAAGAGCGCCTGGGCGGTGTTGGTGTTGTCGGTGGAGAACTCGCCCACCTGAAAGGTCTGTCCGCCGAGCGTGTACTCGAACGCCACGGCAAGCACCTGGTCGCTCTGCAGCGTGGTCTTGAGCGAGATGTAGCCCAGGGCGGCGTTCACCGTGTACTCAGAGCTGCTGAGCAGTCGCGCGCTCTGCATCTTCTCGTAGTCCACGCCTCCGGCAAATCCCGGGATGGCGTCGAGCACGGTGCTGGTCTGGTCGATGTCGCGTGCTCCGGCATATTGGGTTGTCATGGCGCTGTATTCGGTGTTGGCGGCGTTGCGCGGCGATATGTCGCCGGAGGCTCCCCACAGGGCTGCGTTCTGCGTGTTGCGGCTCTCGCCGAGGTCGGTGAGCGCCACGAGGTTTCGGGTGTTGTTGGTGGTTCCGGTCTTGTTGGTAATCCACACCTCCACGCGCGTAATCTTGATGCCCGTGGTGAGGTTGGGCAGGGTGGTGAGCGCCTGGGTGTAGCGCTCGCGGAAGTAGTGGGCGAGGAAGAAGTGGCGGTTTTCCTCGTAGTCCGAGGCGTCGATTTCGTATGAGGTCATCTGCGTGCCTCCGCGGCTCGACACGCTTTTCGACGTTGAGTTCTTTTGCGAGAGCACGGTCTGCAGCTTCAGCTTGCCGAACTGCATGTCGGTGCGCACTCCGAACAGGGAGCTTGCTCCCCGAATGAGCGATGAGTTGCTGGGAAAGGTCACGTTGCCTGCCTCCACCAGCTTTATTATCTCGTCTTCCTTGCCCTCGTAGCGCAGCTTTATGTTTTTCGTGTCGAAGTCGAAGGTGGCGTCGGTGTTGTAGTTGAGGTTCATGTTCACCTTGTCGCCCACCTTTCCGTTGAGGTTGAGGTTTATCTTCTCGTCGAAGTCTATGGATTTTGTCTTTCGGTTTCTTATGGGCAGCGACGGGTTGTCGATGTTCTTGAGCGTGGCTCCCATCTTCAGCTCGGCGGTACCCTGGGTCTTTATCCTCACTCCGCCGGGTCCGAAAATCTTTTCCGCCGGACCGAGGTCGAAGTGCATGTCGGAGAACGAGAACTTGTCCTCGCCCTTCGCCTTCACGTTTGCCGCATCCTTGTCGCGGAAGAAGGCGTTCATCGCCCTGCGCTCGCTCCACTTGAGATATTCTTCGGGAGTCATCAGCACGGGGGCGTTGAGATAGGAGTCGCCAATCTTCGAGCCGACGACGTACATGTTGATGGAGTCCACGTATTCTGCCGCCTGCCTGATGTTGTCGGGCATGCGCAGGTCGGTGGCGGAGGAGTCGAGGTCGGCGGTGAGCACGGGCGCTGTCTTCTGTATTCGCCAGCGCGGGTGAAGCAGGCTGTCGGGTATGGTCTCGTCGGCCACCACGAGCTTGGGCTGGGCTTTCACTTCAGCCTTCTGCTTTGTGGCGGTGTTGTCATCCTGCGGCGGCATGGCAATGGCGCAGACGCTGAGCAGCGGGATGAGAATATAGCACAGTCGCTTCATTCAGTAAAAATAGAACTGTGATTACTTGATTAGTTTCAAAGCCATCTTTACAACTTCCTCCACGGCGGCGGATGGGTTGTCCTGAAGGATTTTAACAACCACCTTGTTGGTAGGGGCAGGCGCGAAGCCGAGCATGGTGAGGGCGCTCACCGCCTCGTCCTTCACGGCGCTGTTTACCGGAGCCTGGATGGCGCCGCCTGCCGGAATCTCGCCCTGAATGCCGAGCGATACAATCTTGTCGCGCAGCTCAACGATGATTAGCTGTGCGGTCTTTGCGCCTATGCCCTTGATGGTCTTTATCAGGCGCTCGTTGCCCGTGGAGATGTGGTTGCAAAGCTCCGCCGGGCTCATTGCCGAGAGAATCATGCGCGCGGTGTTGGCTCCCACGCCCTTTACCGAGAGCAGCAGGCGGAACAGGTCGCGCTCCTTGCGGGTGGCAAAGCCAAACAGCTCGTGCGCATCCTCGCGTATGGATTCGTGGACGTAGAGTTTCACTTCCTTCCTGCCCTGTACGGCAGTGTATGTGTTGAGCGAGACGTTCAGACCGTAGCCCACGCCCGCCGCCTCGATGACAACAAGGGCAGGGGTGGAGTCGGTAAGCTCGCCTTTAATGTATTCAATCATAATCAAGAACTTTATATATACATATATAACGTTGTTTGCGCCATATTATTGTACTTTCTTGTCCTGTGCCGGCTTTTTAGTGTTTTTTCTGCGGTTTCCCGAACGCCTTTTGCCCTGCCGGCGGTTGCCGTTGCCGCGCGGACCGCGCCGGCGTCCGTCTTTCCTGCGTTCCTTTATCACGTATTCGGGAGCCTCGCCCAGCTCTGCGGGCAGCGGAGTCTTTTCTATCTCCTTGCCGAGGAACTTCTCAATGCTGCGGAAGCTGATGAAATCCTTCTCGCACACCAAGGTTATGGCAACTCCGTCGCGCTGTGCGCGGGCGGTGCGTCCTATGCGGTGTACGTAGTCCTCGGCATCGTGGGGAACGTCGAAGTTGATTACCATCGCAATGTCGTCGATGTCGATGCCGCGCGCCACGATGTCGGTGGCAACCAGCACGTCGGTCTTGCCAGCCTTGAAGCGGAACATCACCTCGTCGCGCTCCTGCTGGGTGAGGTCGCTGTGCATGGCGTCGCAGTTTATCTTCATGCGCCTGAGCTCGCGGGTGACTTCCTTCACCTTTTCCTTCTTGCCCGAGAAGATTATGACGCGGTTGAGCTGGTCCTGGGTGAACAGATGCTTGATGATGCCCAGCTTCTGCGGCTCGTGGCACACGTAGGCGCTCTGCCGTATCTTCTCGGCGGGCTTGCTCACCGCTATCTTCACCTCCACGGGGTCGTTGAGCAGGGTCTTTGCCAGCTGCTGGATTTTGTCGGGCATGGTGGCTGAGAACATGATGGTCTGACGGTCGGCAGGCAGCAGCTTGGCTATCTGCAGGATGTCGTCGCTGAAGCCCATGTCGAGCATGCGGTCTGCCTCGTCGAGCACAAAGAAGCTCACCTTGCTGAGGTCGACGTTGCCCATGCGTATGTGGCTGAGCAGGCGGCCGGGGGTGGCTATTATCACGTCGGCACCCGTCTTCAGCCCGGTGACCTCCTGACTGAATCGCCCTCCGTCGTTGCCGCCGTAGATGCAGACGCTGCTCACTCCGTCGAGATAGTAGCCGAAGCCCTGCATCGCCTGGTCTATCTGCTGCGCAAGCTCGCGTGTGGGCGACATTATCAGGCAGTTTACCGCGTCCTTGGGGTAGCCGCCGTCGTCGAGCATCGAGAGAATGGGCAGCAGATAGGCGGCAGTCTTGCCTGTGCCCGTCTGGGCAATGCCTATCACGTCGCGGTAGTCGAGAATCTCGGGTATGCAGCCCGCCTGTATGGGTGTACACTCATCAAAGCGCATGTCGTAGAGCGCATCGAGGATATTGTCGTTGAGGTATGTTTCTTCAAATTTCATAATTCTTAATTTAAAAATTTTAGTTCGGCGCCTTCCTGTAACAGTAGTAGGCTATGAAGAAATACAGCAGGTTAGGAATCCATGCAGCAAGCATCGGGGGAGTGCTGGCGTTGATTGCGAAGGTGGCGCTCACGGTCTGCAACAAGATGTAGGCGAAGCTCAGCGCCAGACCTATGCCGAGATAAAGCCCCATGCCGCCCTTGCGCTTGCGCGACGAGAGGCTGGCACCGATGATGGTGAGGATGAACGAGGCAAAGCAGGTGGCAATGCGCTTGTGGTACTCCACCTGATACTGGACGACGCTGCCCGAGCCGCGGTCCTGCTGCTTTGAGATGTAGCGCAGCAGTTCGGGACTGGTGAACGTCTCCTGCTGACCCTTTGAGAAGACGAGGTCCATGGGCTCCATGATGATGGTGGTGTCGATGCTGGCACCGCTCTTTATGTGCTCGCGCATTCCCTTGAGGCTGCGTATTTTGTAGCTGGTGCAGCGCCAGTGGTAGCGCGAGTCGCTGATGGTGTCGTACTGGATTGTGTTGGCTGTCATGTGGCTCACCAGTTTCTTGTTCTCAAACTTGTCGAGGGAGAAGCCGTAGCCCGTCTTGGTGCGGTCGTCGTACTGCTGGATGTAGGCAATCACGCCCTTGTCCACCTGCAGCTGTACGTTGCTGGCGGTGGTAATCTTCTTCTTGTTCTTGTATTGCGACTCGAAGTTCTGGCGTATGATGTTGCCCTTGGGAATGACGTAGGAGCCGAGGTAGAAGTTGAGCACGGCAATGAGGAATGCCGAGAAGAGGTAGGGGCGCAGCAGCCGCTTGAAGCTCATGCCGCACGCCAGCATGGCTATGATCTCGGAGTTGCCTGCCAGCTTGGACGTGAAGAAAATCACGGCGATGAACACGAACAGCGGACTGAAGATGTTGGCGAAGTAGGGTATGAAGTTGGCGTAATAGTCGAACACGATAGCCCTCAGCGGCGCGTGGTAGTTGGAGAACTTTGCGAGGTTCTCGTTGACGTCGAACACGATCGAGATGGATATGATGAGGGCGATGGAGAAGATGTATGTGCCTATGAACTTGGCGATGATGTAGCGGTCGAGACGCTTCAGGAACATCAGCGGGCGCAGCATCCTGCCGATGAATGACAGAGCGCGCCTGATGCCCCTGCCAATTTTGCCGAAGAAACGGCTCACCGCCCTTCTGCGCCTGTAGCGCCTGTGGTGTTGTCTTATCTTGCTAAATGTTTTCAAACCCAAAATGTTTTAGTTGTCGTTATGTTATATTCTCCGTCCGAGATTGTCAATCACCGAACGCTTCCACTGGGTAAAGTCACCTATTTCTATATGCGCGCGCGCGTCGGAGACAAGACGGAGGTAGAAGGCGAGGTTGTGGATGGAGGCTATCTGCATGGCAAGCAGCTCCTGAGCCTTGAAGAGGTGGTGGAGATAAGCCTTGGTGTAGACGAGGTCGGTGGTGCATCCGTCGGGGTCGATGGGCGAGAAGTCGTCCTCCCACTTCTTGTTCCTCATGTTCATTGTGCCGTTGTAGGTGAACAGCATGGCGTTGCGGCCGTTTCGGGTGGGCATCACGCAGTCGAACATATCTACTCCGCGTTCTATAGCCTCAAGTATGTTCTGGGGGGTGCCAACTCCCATGAGATAGCGCGGCTTGTCCTTTGGCAGAATGCCGTTGACCACCTCAATCATGTCGTACATCACGTCGGTGGGCTCACCCACGGCAAGACCGCCGATGGCGTTGCCGTCGGCACCCTTGTCGGCGATGAATTTGGCGGCGTCGGCGCGCAGGTCTTTATAAGTGCAGCCCTGCACGATGGGGAAGAGGCTCTGGCTGTGACCGTAGAGCGGCTCGGTCTCGTTGAAGCGCCTGATGCAGCGGTTGAGCCAGCGCTGGGTCATGTCAAGGCTGCGCTTGGCATACTGGCGGTCGCTCTGTCCCGGGGGGCACTCGTCGAACGCCATTATGATGTCGGCTCCGATGACGCGCTGGGTGTCCATCACGTTCTCGGGAGTGAAGATGTGCTTTGAGCCGTCGATGTGGCTGCGGAACTCGCAGCCTTCCTCGCGCAGCTTGCGTATGCCTGTGAGCGAGAACACCTGAAAGCCGCCCGAGTCGGTGAGCATGGGACGGTCCCAGCCTCCAAACTTGTGGAGACCTCCCGCCTTGCGCAGGATGTCGAGCCCGGGACGGAGATACAGATGGTAGGTGTTGCCGAGGATAATCTGTGCCTTCACCTGCTCGCGCAGCTCGCTGAAGTGTACGCCCTTGACACTGCCGACGGTGCCCACGGGCATGAAGATGGGAGTCTTTATCTCGCCGTGGTCAGTGGTGATAATTCCGGTGCGGGCGTCGCTGCATGGGTCGGTATGCTGTAGCTCAAATTTCATTTCTTCTCTGTTTCTTTCGTTTCTTCGGGTATTTCAAAGCACACAGGGTTGTCCACCAGTTCGTCGGTGAGGGCGAAGCGCCACACGTCCTGCACGTTCTCCACATAGTGGAAGGTTACGCCCTTGAGGTAGTCCTGCTCGATTTCCTCGATGTCCTTGCGGTTGGCGTTGCACAGCATGATGTCGGTGATGCCCGCGCGCTTGGCGGCGAGAATCTTTTCCTTGATACCGCCCACGGGCAGCACCTTGCCGCGAAGCGTTATTTCGCCGGTCATAGCCACGTTGGCGCGCACCTTGCGCTGGGTGAGCGCCGAGGCGATGGAGGTGGCGATGGTGATGCCCGCCGAGGGACCGTCCTTGGGCGTGGCTCCCTCGGGCACGTGGATGTGTATGTTCCAGTTGTCGAAGATGCGGTAGTCTATCTTCAGCGTGTCGGCATGAGCCTTGACATATTCCAGCGCCAGCATTGCCGACTCCTTCATTACGTCGCCCAGGTTGCCGGTGATGGTGAGCCGCGAGCCCTTGCCCTTGCTCAGGCTGGTTTCGATGAACAGGATCTCGCCGCCCACGCTCGTCCACGCCAGTCCCGTTACCACTCCGGCGTAGGCGTTGCCCTGATAAATGTCGCGGTAGTATGGCGGCTTGCCGAGCAGAGTCTCAACCTCGCCCGTGTCGACGGTGAGGAAGGGCATTCCGTTGTTCTTCACCTTTTCAAGAGCCAGCTTACGCATGGTCTTGTTTATCTGCTTCTCCAGCTGGCGCACTCCGCTCTCGCGGGTGTACTGCTCTATGATTTTCACTATCGCCTTTTTCGTGAGCGTCAGCTTCTTCTCGGTGTCCAGTCCCGTGTTTTTCAGCTCGCGCTTCATAAGATGGCGCTTGGCAATCTCATATTTCTCTTCGGTGGTGTAGCCCGACACTTCGATAAGCTCCATGCGGTCGAGCAGGGGGCGCGGTATGCCGCCGAGGTCGTTGGCAGTGGCGATGAAGAGCACCTGCGACAGGTCGTAGTCCACGTCGAGATAGTTGTCGTGGAAGGTTTTGTTCTGCTCAGGGTCGAGAACTTCGAGCAGTGCCGAGGATGGGTCGCCGTGTACCGTGCCCTGCACCACCTTGTCAATCTCATCGAGCACAAAAACGGGGTTGCTCTTGCCTGCTTTCTGCAGACTCTTGATGATTCGGCCGGGCATGGCGCCGATGTAAGTGCGGCGGTGACCGCGAATCTCGCTTTCGTCGTGCAATCCGCCCAAGGATATGCGCACGTACTTGCGCTTCAGGGCGTCGGCGATGCTCTTGCCAAGGCTGGTCTTGCCCACTCCCGGAGGACCGTAGAGGCAGATGATGGGAGTCTTGGGCATGTCGCTTTCCTTGTTGCTGTTCTTGTATTTCTCCTGCTGCAGCTTCAGCACGGCGAGGAACTCAAGGATGCGCTCCTTCACCTTTTCCATGCCGTAGTGGTTTTTATTGAGTGTCTTCTCGGCACGCTGTATGTTGAGGCTGTCTTCGGTGTATTCATTCCACGGCAGCGCCACAAGAGTCTGAAGATAAGACACCTGTATCTGGTATTCGGGACTTTGCGGATGGAGCTGGTCGAGCTTGTTGAGCTCTTTTACAAAGAAAGCGCGCACGTCGTCGTTCCACTTCTTTTTCTCCATCTTCTTGCGAAGCTCCGCCTTCTCCTGCGAGTCGCCCATGTCGCCCATCTCCGCCTGCATGTTCTTGATCTGCTCGCGCATGAAGTTCTTTTTCTGCTCCTCGGAGATGTCCATCTGGGTCTTTGAGCGTATCTCCAGCTTTAGGTGCTGCAGCTGCAGGTCGCGGTTGATTATCCTCATGGCTTCAATCATGCGCTCCTTGATGTCGGTGATTTCAAGCAGCTTCTGGCGCTCGCTTACCGACTTTACAATGTTTCCGCAAATGAAGTTGAGCGCAATCATGTTGTCAGCGAGTCCGCGCAGGGTTATCAGCATGTCGGACGACAGGTCGTCGTCAATCTGTATATACGACTCGGTGAGGTTGCGCAGGTCGTCAACGCCTGCTGCAAACTCGTCGTCGTCCTTGTGCGGGTAATGCTCGGTGACAGGTGTCACCTTTGCCATGTAGTATGGCTTGGTGGCTGTAATCTCTGAAACTTCAAGCCGTTCCAGCCCCAGGATTATGGCGGCGGTGTTGCCCATTGGCAGGTCAACCACCTTTACCACCTGCGCGTAGGTGCCATATCTATATAGGTCTGTGAGTGCCGGTGTTTCCACGTCGGCATCTTTCTGGCACACACATGCAATGATTTGGTGCTTGTTGTCGGCAAATTTCACCAGCCGCCTGCTCATGTCGCGGCTAATGGTTATGGGTGACAGGATGCCGGGCATCATCACCATGTTGCGAAGGGCGAGCAATGGCACCTCTTCGGGAAAATCCTGATTTTTCAGTTTGGTGATGTCAGCGTCTATCTCACCAATCATTGATATATTACTTATAACTTTACTCATATCTCATTGATTTAGAAGGTTGAATGTGCGCCACAAGGTAGCTTGGCGCCACGAGCACCATTACGCTTATAGCCAGTGTGGCGGCGTTGATGGCGAGGAAGATGGGGATGTTTATTTCCACCGGAACCTCGCTCACATAGTATGTCTTGGGGTCGAGCGTCACCACGCCCGTGTATTTCTGCAACAGCAGCAGTCCTATGCCAATAATGTTGCCGAGGAGCAGTCCGCGGGTGATGATGAATGTTGCAAACCATAGGAATGTGTGGCGCACAGTGGAGTTGCGCGCTCCCAGAGCCTTCAGTATTCCAATCATCTGTGTGCGCTCAAGTATGATTATCAGCAGTCCTGAAATCATGGTGAATCCTGCCACGCATGTCATAAGTGCCAAAATAATCCACACGTTGATGTCGAGCAGGTCGAGCCATGTGAATATCTGCGGATAGGCTTCGAAGATGGTTTGGGTGGATATTGTCTCACCGTTGTGGTCGGTGGTGCGGTTCACCTTTTCCACCATCTCCTGTGCCACCTGCTCCAGTCGTGTGAAGTCGCTCACCTCAATCTCGGCTCCCGAACATTGGTTCGGTTCCCATCCGTTGAGCTTATTTGTGGTGTAGAGGTCGGCGATGCAAATCACCTGGTCGAAATGCGACATGTTGGTTTCATAGATTCCGCTCACTGTGAAGCGGCGCACCCTCACGTCGTCGGTGCATACGAAATATGCAAACAGTCTGTCGCCGGTCTTCAGGTGCAGCTTGTCGGCAATGGTCTTCGACACAAGAATCTTATTGGACGATTTCCTGGCGCTGAATCTCGGCATTTCTCCTTCTATGATGTTTTGGGCAAGAAACTGTGTGTCGTATTCCTCGCCTATGCCTTTGAACACGATGCCGAGAAAGTCGCTGTCGGTCTTCAGTATGCCCTGTGTCAGTGTGTAGCGCCCCACGTGATTTATGCCATTTATGTTTTTCAGCACGTTTATCAAGCTGTCGTCCATACAAATGGGGTAGGGGTCGCCGCTCTGCATCGACATGAAGTTCTCCACCTGTATGTGGCTGCCGAATCCTATTGCCTTGTCGCGGATGGAGTGTTTGAAGCCATAAACCACTCCAACAGTGATTATCATTACGGCAAGACCTATTGCCACCCCGAGAGTAGCTATTCGTATGGCTGGTTTGCTTACTTTCTGGTTCTTGTCGTCGCTGCCATATATTTTTCTTGCAAGAAAAAGCGGTAACATTTAAAATCTCTTTGTTTTCTTGTTTACAATATTTTCGTAGGTTTTACAATGTTTTGCCGGTTTTATAATGTTTCACCGGCTGTATGACCTTACTGTGTCCCGTCAGGTTGTGCGTCTTTACAGTGTATCGTCGTTTGTGCGGCCGGGATAAGCCTCAAGTGCCTTTTTCAACACGACGAGGGCGCGCATGAGATCTTCCTTTTTCAGCACGTAGGCTATGCGCACCTGATTTATGCCTGCTCCTGGGGTGGTGTAGAATCCAGATGCGGGAGCCATCATCACGGTCTCTCCCTCGTATGAGAATTCTTCAAGGCACCATCGGCAGAATTTCTCGCTGTCGTCAACGGGCAGCTTTGCCACGGTGTAGAATGCTCCCATTGGTATTGGCGAATATACTCCCGGTATCTTGTTGAGCCCGTCGATGAGGCACTTGCGGCGCTCCACATACTCATCGTACACGTCGCGGTAGTACTCCTCGGGCGCGTCGAGCGAGGCCTCTGCCACAATCTGTCCTATGAGCGGCGGCGACAGACGTGCCTGGCAGAATTTCATCACAGCCTGGCGCACTGCCGCGTTCTTGGTTATCAGTGCGCCGATGCGTATGCCACACTCCGAATAGCGTTTCGACACCGAGTCGATGAGGATGGTGTTCTGCTCAATGCCTTCAAGATGGAACACCGATATGTAGGGCGAGCCTGTGTAAATATATTCGCGGTAAACCTCGTCGGAGAACAGATACAAGTCGTATTTCTTCACAAGGTCGCGTATCTGGTTCATCTCGCGGCGGGTGTAGAGATAGCCTGTGGGGTTGTTGGGATTGCAAATCATTATGGCTCGTGTGCGGTCGTTGATAAGCTCTTCGAACTTTTCCACCTTCGGCAATGAAAAACCCTCGTCGATGGTTGTGGCTATGGTTCTGATTTTTGCTCCGGCGCTGATTGCAAACGCCATGTAGTTGGCGTAGGCTGGCTCAGGCACTATAATCTCGTCGCCCGGATTGAGACATGACAAGAAGGCAAAGAGTATTGCCTCACTGCCGCCCGATGTGATGATGATGTCATCGGGTGTTACGTTGATATTGTATTTCTTGTAGTAGTCCACCAGTTTCTCGCGGTAGCTCAGGTAGCCCTGCGACGGTGAATACTCCAATATGTTGCGGTCGATGGTTTTCAGTGCATCCAAGCCTACTTGCGGTGTGGGCAGGTCAGGCTGTCCTATGTTCAGGTGATACACCTTTGTGCCGCGTTTCTTGGCAGCGGCGGCAAGCGGAGCCAGTTTCCTGATTGGCGATTCTGGCATTTCATGCCCGCGTATTGATATTTCCGGCATTGTTACTTATGATATATGTTAATAATTCCGTTATCTTTTTGTTATCAGTTACAATTTACTTGGTGTAAGTATAATAATCGTTGCAAAATTACGAAAATTTATGCTTATGACAAAATAAATTAAGATAAATTTTAATATATCAAGAAAAAAGGTAATACAAATTATTCATGATGATAAGGCTCACCTTTTATTATAGTGCATGCACGATAAAGCTGCTCTGTCATTATCAGCCTCACCATCTGGTGGCTGAATGTCATTCGCGACAGGCTGATTTTCTCGTTGGCACGTTCGTACACCTTTTGTGAAAAACCGTAAGGTCCTCCTATGATTATGACAAGGCGGCGTGCCGTGGCGCGCTTCTGCTCCAGCCACCGGGCATACTCCATGCTGGTGAATTCCTTGCCGTGCTCGTCCATCAGCACCACGGTGTCGGAGGGCTGAAGCTGCTTGAGTATCAGTTCGCCCTCCATGGTTTTCTGTTGCTCTTCCGACAGGTTCTTGGTGTTCTTCAGTTCGGGAATGGTCACAATCTCAAATGGCATGTAGTGGGCTATGCGCTCTGCATAGCCGTTGATGCCGGCAATGAAATGCTTGTCGGCAGTTTTTCCTACAAGTAGCAGTATTGTCTTCATCTCAACTGTGGAATCCGTCAAGATTTGTGTATCTGCGCTTCATCATCCGCCTGTATATAGACTTTAGCCACATCGTGTGCAGGGCGGTGGTGATGGCGCCGATAACGATAATTATGATATAACCTATGGTGTCGCCGAAAATGGCGGTGAAGGCTATCGTCACAGCCACGGGAATGAAAAACACGATAAGCTCGAAGATGAGCTGCAGCTTGTTTTCAAAGTTGTTCTTTCCCGTGATTTTGTCGTTGAGCGGAAGGGTCTGTTTGTTAAATATTGCAAGATGGAACAGCAGGCAGTAGCACGGACCTATTGTAAGGAACATATAGGCGAGAATCATCAGCAGCGGAAACTTGCCGGCGATGATGGCAGGCATGAGCAGCAGCAGCGGCAGAATGAGCGTGGCGCTGTAAAAATAGTACTTCGCGCGCAGCAGTGTGTAGATGTTCTCGCGGTGAACCATGAGGAAGTCGATGTAGTTGCCCTCCACTCCCATGATCTTTATGAGCGTGGTGGCTCCGAAGAATACGAAGCAGTAGATGCACCACATGTTGATGGCGAAGGTGCCGGAATAGGCATCGGTGTAGGCAATGATGAGGCTTAGCATGGTTATCACCACGATTCCGCTGATGAAGCGCTGACGGATGGTCTTGCAGCGCATGGCGCACTTTATCTCAAGCTTGAGGTATTCGCCGATTTCGCCGAAACGCTCAAAGAACGTGAACTGCGACATGGCGCGCTTTCCCACATTGTCCACCTGCTCCACCTCTTCGTCGACACCATGCTGCTGAAGTGTGCGGTTGGCGACAAACAGCAGGGCGAAGAGTGCGATGTATACAATCACGGTCACGGGGTGCATGGCATAGTCGAGACTTGCATCGGCAATCTTTTCAAAACCTTTTTCAAAACCGAAGATAAGCAGCGGCAGTCCGTAAGCCAGCCCGTAGACGGCAATGGGCAGAATCCACCATAGCATGTTGCGGTTTACGAATGTGCGTACAAGCAGATACCACTGGCTGTTGATGTAGATGAGCAGTTGCAGCACTGCAAGTGTGAGCAGTACCGTCAGGAAATCTGTGCCACCGCACCAGGCTATAAAAATATAGGGTATAAACAGAAAATGATATACGTAGTTTAGCCCGTCAGTGAGTGTCTGTATAAGGAAACAGTCTATTATCCAGCGCTTTTTCAGTGGCATGAGCAGATAGGGCTTCACCATCATCGACGGTGTCTGCTGCATACCGAAGCGCATGAAGAAATCCACGAGCATGAGAAACGGCATGAATACGAAAATCACGGTGTTGTCGCCGCCGCGCGAAGCCCAGCCCAGCATTGTGCCGAGGGCTATGAGGTATATCGCCATGAAACCCACGCCGAGAACGGTGAATATCTTAGCTATCTGGTTTTGCTCCCACAGCGGGCTGCGTCGCTCGCTCAGCTTCTTGTTTCTGCGCAGTGTGAGATAAAGTTGTAGAAGTGTCATCTCAGGTCAATTATTTCTGCCTTGGGATAGTCCTTGGCGTTGAAACGGAACATTGCGTCGGAAAGGTTGGCACGCTTGAAGTTGCTCACCTTTATTGTGGTCCAGTTGGTGCCGCGGCGCATACGGATGAGCGACGGCACATAGGTGCTGCTGTTCACTGTGATGTACATTTCCTGTATGCCTTTTGCCTTGCTTGTTGCTGTGAGGTGTACCTCGTAGCTGCTGCCATCGGTCTTGGCGGTGTATTTGTAGCCAGTCTTATAAAGGTTGATAAACGAATAGGGGTTCATGGCAGCAAGCTGCGATGCCGTGGGGGTGCTCACACTCACTTCCTCGCTCTTCTTCATGTAAGTCCATGAGGTCTTGCCGTCAAACCATATCATAGCCATTGGTGTGCGTGCCTGAAATTTGTTGCCTTTGATGCTTATCGAACCGCTGGTGGCTGTGGTCTTTGTGCCTGAGATTGAAAAGTTTGCACTCGCTCCGCCCTTATGTGCCACCACAGCAGCGGTTTTGTCGAGTATCTTTTTTGCGTTTTGGGCTGTTGCCGTCATACTCAAGGCTATGGCAAGCATCAGCAAAGTTATCATTTTCTTCATTGCTTATTTTAGTTTTAATTTTTGTTTTCGTCCTTCCTCCCTTAGTGCAGCGCCATTATTAGGTTTGCCAGTGACACCTCGTCCTGTATCAGCACCTCACGCGGTTTTGCTCCCCGTGCCGGTCCCACGATTCCCGCCTTTTCCAACTGATCCATCAGTCGTCCTGCACGGTTGTATCCAATCGAGAACTTGCGCTGTATAAGGCTGGTGCTTCCACTTTGGCTCGATACTATCAGGTGTGCTGCATCATCGAACATAGGGTCGAGACTGCTCATGTCGATATCCTTTCCGCTGCCGTCGGCACCCTCAATGTCGGGCTCCGGCAGTTCAAACGGGATGGGGTAGCCCTGCTGCTGTGATATGTAGTCGCAGATGCGCTCCACCTCGGGAGTGTCTACAAAGGCACACTGCACGCGCACAGGTTCAGTGCCGTTGATTATAAGCATGTCGCCGCGACCTATGAGCTGTTGTGCTCCCATGCGGTCGAGAATGGTCTTTGAGTCTATGCCCGCACTCACCTTGAACGCCATGCGCCCGGGGAAGTTTGCCTTTATGGTACCGGTGATTATGTTGGTGGTTGGTCGCTGGGTGGCTATAATCATGTGTATGCCCACGGCACGTGCCAGCTGGGCTATACGGGCTATAGGCAGTTCTATTTCCTTGCCGGCTGTCATGATAAGGTCGCCGAACTCATCCACTACTACCACAATGTAAGGCATGAACTTATGTCCGTGTTCTGGATTAAGCTGCCGGGCTGTGAACTTGGTGTTGTATTCCTTGATGTTGCGCACGCCAGCCATCTTCAGCAGGTCATAACGCATATCCATTTCCTTGCACAGGCTGTTGAGTGTGTTCACCACCTTGGTTACATCGGTGATGATTGGATCAGCATCCTCATCGGCTATTTTTGCAAGAAAGTGACGCTCGATTGTGGAGTATATGCTGAACTCCACCTTTTTCGGGTCGATAAGCACAATCTTCATCTCGGCTGGGTGTTTTTTGTACAGCAGCGATGTGATGATGGCATTCAGACCCACCGACTTACCCTGTCCTGTGGCACCGGCAACAAGCAGGTGGGGCATCTTGGCAAGGTCGAACATATAGACTTCGTTGGTGATGGTCTTTCCTATGGCACATGGCAGTGCCATGGTGGTCTCCTGGAATTTTTTGCTGTTCAGGATGCTTTCCATCGATACAATGTTGGGCTTTGCGTTTGGCACCTCGATACCTATTGTGCCCTTGCCTGGTATTGGCGCGATTATACGTATTCCGAGGGCGGCAAGGCTCAGGGCTATGTCGTCTTCAAGCGAGCGTACCTTGGATATTCTCACACCTTCTTTGAGCGTTATCTCATAGAGCGTAATGGTGGGACCCACCGTTGCCTTGATGCTGTTTATCTCCACTCCAAAGGTACGGAGCACGTCAACAATACGGTTCTTGTTGGCGTTCTGTTCTTCCATGTCAATGTACGACCTGCCGCCGTTGTCGTGCTTGTCGAGCAGGTCGAGTGTTGGGTAGCGGTAGTTTTCAAGATCCTTTTTGGGGTCGTAGGGCGAAAGCATCTTGTCGCCCACAGGCACAAGCTCCGTACCGTCAGCCTTCTCCTCCTCTTTCACATCATTTATGTCTATTTCAATATCCTCTGCTGACGTGTCGCTGTCGGTAAATCCGTCATCCTTTATTATCGGTGTCTTGTCCTTGTCGCCATTGCCGAAGTCAACCTCCTGCGATGTGGGGTTGTCGAAAATCTCCACCGGCAGCTCTCCGTCGTCCTCCTCGTTGTCGGTTCCATCCTCGCTGCTGTCGATACCGTCGGCTTTGCTCTCTCCGCTGTGTACCGTGAATGGTATCTTTTTTAGATAATGTGCAGGGTTGAGCAGCTTACGGATGAAGTTGATAGTCTCCACACTGAGATACATCATAAACGCAATGGCTGTTGTGGCGAGTATAACCATCAGTCCGGGAGCACCTGTCAGTCCCTCGCAGCGCTGACACACAAACAGTCCGTGGTCGCCGCCGGGATTGAAGAAACTGTCGGCAAAGAACGGCGAAAGGAATTTTGCCATGGCAACACTGAGCCACAGCATCACCACCACAAGTGCGAAGAACCATTTCCACAGTTTTATGTCGAAGACACGCATCATGTTGAGTGCCGAGAACATAAGGAACACAGGTATGAAAAATGCAGCCAGTCCGAAACACTGTTTCATGAAAAAGTAGGAAATGTAGGCTCCCAGTGAACCGCACTTGTTCTGAAACTCAAAGTTTTCGTTTATTATCTCGCCGGCACGGGGCGACTCAATAGCCGTCTGGTCTGCCATTCCTGTGGTGAAATATGATATGAATGCCAGCGTGAGGTAAATAGCAACCGCAAGAAGCACAAACCCTATGAAAAAGTTTGCATTTTCGTTGTGAAGTACATTGTTTATGCCGATGCTTTGTAAAAAGGACTTGCTTTTTACAGTCTTTTTTGCTCTGACCATTTTGTGTATTAAATTTCTGTTTGAACTGCAAAAGTACTTCTTTTTTTTCATATTCTGCAAGATATTCATATTTTTTTTGTATTTTTGCAGCAGATTTTAAGAAATCAATGAAAACGATATATACTAAAATTGACAAATCTCTGATTCCAAACATGCCTCAGGTGGTGTTTGAGGGGAGAATTATTGTTGTGGTGTCGGCTTCTGAAACCAAAAAGGCTGTTGACTTTTTGCTGTCACAGCCCATCTTGGGTGTCGATACCGAAACACGGCCCTCTTTCCGCAAGGGAGTGAACTACACAGTGTCGCTGCTTCAGGTGTCGACACACGATATTTGTTTCCTGTTCCGCCTGAAGCATATTGGGAAAAACAGCGACATAGTGCGCCTGCTTGAGGACACCACGGTGCCGAAAATTGGGCTGTCGCTCCGCGACGATATGCTGTCGCTTGCTAAAGTGTATAAGTTTAAGCCAGGTCTGTTCATCGACCTGCAGAAACATGTCAGTGAAATTGGCGTGAAGGACCTCGCGCTGCAGAAACTTTATGCCAATTTCTTTGGCATGAAGATAAGCAAGAACCAGCGGCTTACCAATTGGGAAGCCGACATTCTCACCGACAGGCAAAAGATGTATGCAGCCATTGATGCCTGGGCGTGCGTAAAACTCTATGAGGAGCTGATGCGGCTGGAGAAGCACGGCGACTACGAGCTGGTGGTGACCGATGAGGATAACAATGAGGAAATTAACAACTGATTCCTGTGAATTAATATATAATTAAGTAAGGTGTATGACGAGTTATAAAAAAATATATCTCAAGAAGGGAAAGGAAGAAAGCCTGAAACGCTTTCATCCATGGGTGTTTTCTGGAGCTATACAGGCTATGGACGACGGCATAGCCGAGGGCGATGTGGTAAGGGTGGTTAACTGTAAGGACGATTTCATTGCTGTGGGGCACTATCAGATAGGTTCCATTGCGGTGAGGGTACTTTCTTTTGCCGACATTGCCATCGACGGCAATTACTGGCAGTCGGGACTTGCCTCGGCTTACAATATGCGGCTTGCCATAGGCATAGCAGGCAACGCCGACAACAACACCTACCGTCTTGTTCATGGCGAGGGCGACAATCTGCCCGGACTGGTGATAGACGTTTATGGCGATACAGCCGTGATGCAGGCTCACAGCGTTGGCATGCACGTGTGCCGCCACGAGGTGGCAAAGGCGCTTGTCGGGGTGATGGGCGACCACATACATAATATATATTATAAGAGCGAGACCACGTTGCCGTTTAAGGCTGACCTCGGGCAGGAAAACGGTTTTATTTATGGTGGAAGCACCGACAATACGGCTGTAGAGAACGGGCTGCGCTTTCATGTGGACTGGCTCAAGGGACAGAAGACTGGCTTTTTCGTCGACCAGCGCGAAAACCGTGCCCTGCTGGAACAGTACGCCAAGGGCAAGCGTGTGCTCAATATGTTCTGCTACACAGGAGGATTCTCGTTCTATGCCATGCGTGGCGGAGCCGTTCAGGTGAGCAGTGTCGACAGTTCGGCAAAGGCAATAGAGCTGACACGCAGCAATGTGGAGCTGAATTTCCCCGACGACCCGCGCCATGAGGCTATTTGTGAGGATGCCTTCAAATATCTGGAGCGTGCAGGCAGTCAGTACGACTTGATAATCCTTGACCCGCCGGCGTTTGCCAAGCACCGTGCAGCCCTGCACAATGCGCTCAAGGGCTACACGCGTCTCAACGTAAAGGCATTTGAGAAAATCAAGAAGGGCGGAATACTCTTCACATTCTCATGCTCGCAGGTGGTGACAAAGGATAACTTCCGCAATGCCGTGTTTACAGCCGCTGCACAGGCAGGACGCAAGGTGAGGATTTTGCATCAGCTCCACCAGCCTGCCGACCATCCCATTAACATCTACCATCCCGAGGGTGAGTATCTTAAGGGACTGGTGCTGTACGTGGAATAATATGATAAAGACCGTTTCCGACTATATCGCCGCCCACAGACTGCTTGCCCCCTACGGCAAATATCTTGTGGCGCTCAGCGGCGGTGCCGACAGTGTGGCACTGCTTCTTGTGCTGTGCCGTTTGGGCTATAGCGTTGAGGCTGTTCACTGCAACTTCCATCTTCGCGGCGATGAGTCGGACCGTGACGAGCATTTTGTCACCGGCCTTTGCTCACGTCTTGGCGTTGTTTTGCATAAGGTTCATTTCGACACCCGGGAGTATGCCGCTGTCCGCAAGCAGAGCATAGAGCTGGCGGCGCGAAATCTCCGCTACGGGTATTTTGAACAGCTGCGCAGTGACATCGGTGCCGACGGCATTTGTGTGGCTCACCACCGCGACGACCTTGTTGAGACCGTGCTCATGAATATTGTCCGCGGCACGGGCATACACGGCATGGTGGGCATTCGTCCGCGCAACGGCTACATACTGCGCCCTCTCCTTTGCATAGGGCGCAGCGACATTGAGCATTTTCTCGCTGAGCACCACCAGGACTATGTCACCGACAGCACCAATCTTGAGGATGACGCCACCCGCAATGTGTTCCGCCATCACGTGGTGCCGCTCCTGCAAAGCATCAATCCCGCTGCCGTGGAGAACATTGCTGGCACTGCACGCCTGATGACCGATGTTGAGACAATATATAATGCCGATATTGACCGTTGCCGCAGGGAGTTTGTCGTGACTGGCGGCAACAAGGATTGTGCTATGGCTTCTGGCAGCAATGGATTGGAGTTTAGGATAATGGCAGACCGTCTGCTGCTTCATCCCGTTCCCTCAACAGTTCTCTATGAGTTGCTTTCCCCTTACGGATTCAGCGGTGTGCAGGCTTCGGGCATCATCGCCAGCCTTGCTGCCGGAAACACAGGGAAGGTGTTCTACAGTTCCAGTTATACGGCGGTGACGTGCCGCGACTGCATTGAAGTGGGAAGAACTGTTGCCGATAACTTTGCTCCAATGCGCCTGCCCGTTGACAGCATCTACGTGATGAATGGTGGAGAAAAGAAGATAAATTTAGAGATTATTGACAGTGATGCAGCTGAAATATCGCGCTGCCCTGACGTTGCCACCCTCGATGCCGATAAGGTGAAGTTTCCTCTAACCTTGCGCCGCGTGGAGAATGGCGACCGTTTCCGTCCTTTCGGCATGAAGGGCTCAAAACTTGTAAGCGATTTTATGACAGATATAAAATGTTCTTATTTTGAAAAACAAAGTCAACTTGTGCTACTCGATTCCACGGGCAAAATTATCTGGCTCGTAGGACGGCGTACAAGCGATGTCTGCAAAGTCCAGGCGGACACAAAGAATATTCTGAAGATTTATTTTTCGTAATTTGTTTAAAAGTTTTTTTCGTAAAAATCTATCATCTATCACCCGTTGGCACTTAAATTACATATTATCAGTCTTTTAAGAAATCCCCACGGCGTAAATTCACCACTTATCTATCACTAATCTATCACTAATCTATCACCCTTTGGGGGCTTAAACACGACAGAAACATATCATTAGAGTTACAAAAATGGTCAAAAACAGCTTGAAAATTTTAGTATTTAAAACAAAATTTTTCCGCTAAAATAATCCAATATGATGTAAACTAAATATAGGATACTACAATATTAGCATTGTACAAGCTGCATGTACTAACAGTACACAGCCGATGTACGACCAGTTCCACGCGTATGGACACATTGTCCATGGCGTATGGACAGCCGTAATCTGCAATATCCGTTCTGTTGGATTTGCAATAAGAAGCAAAATTGATGGTGATAGATGTTTTATCTATCACCCATCTATCACCCGTTTTTTTGCTTTATAATGTGCTATTTGTCAGGACGTTCACTTACACAGGGTGATAGATGATAGATTTTTGCGAAAATATTTTGTTATTTGTTGTTAAAAGATAATTTTCTGTGGAGAATTCGGATTTTTCTTCAAAAATTCTGTTACTTTTCGTAATACGGATTCATGGCACGCTCGTCGCCGATGGTGGTTTGTGGACCGTGACCGCACAGCACCGTTGTGTCGGCAGGCAGCACGGTGAGCAGCTTGCGGAGCGACTGCTGTATGGCATTGAAGTCGCCGAGATAGAAATCGGTGCGCCCTATGCTCATGCGGAAAAGCGTATCGCCTGAAAATGCCACGTTTTCTTCCTTGCAGTAATACACCACACCGCCGGGAGTGTGTCCGGGAGTATGGATAATGCTCAGAGCATGATTGCCGAAAGTAATGATGTCATTGTCGGTTAGATACCTGCCCACTGGAGGCATGTCAAAGTCGAGAGTATACTGCATCAGCATTTCTGCCTGCTGAGGAAGCATGTTCATCAGACGCTCGTCACCGCCGTGCAGCTCCGGCTTCAGCCCGAACCGTTCATATATGGTGTTGTTTCCTATGCAGTGGTCTATGTGGGCGTGGGTGCAGAGCAGATGCTTTGGCACAAGCCCGTTGGAGGTGATATAACCGGTTATTGCCTCACGCTCAGAGTCGTAGAAAGCTCCGCAGTCTATAATTACACACTCCTTGCTGTCATCGCTCACAATGTAGCAGTTTTCCTGAAAGGGATTTACCTCAAATCGTTTTATGTTAAGCATTTTTTCTAATTCACAATTCGTAATTACTTAATTCAACATCGGCATAGCCGACAACTCAAAACTCGTAACTTGTAATTCCTAATTTTTACACCGGCAAATAAATAATATATTTCTCCTTAAACCATTCCTCGTCGAAAAACGTAGACAGCTCGGTCAGCTCCACAATATTCTTAAACGGTTTGGTCTCTGCCTGCAGGTCTCCGCCTTTCAGGCATATCACTCCGTTGGGCAGGGCGTTTTGCTGACGCTTTGAGATGTTCTTTTTAACAATCTTCACGAGGTCGGGCAACGGCATTACGGCGCGGCTCACCACAAAGTCGTATTGCCCCTTTTCTTCCTCGCCGCGAAGATGCTCGGGGTGACAGTTCCTGAGTCCTATGGCATTTGCAACTTCTGTTGCAACACGAATTTTCTTGCCTGTGCCGTCGATGAGTTTGAATGTGCATTCAGGAAAAAGTATCGACAGCGGCACGCCGGGAAAACCGCCGCCGGTGCCGAAGTCGAGAATCTTTGTGCCGGGACGGAAGTTTATAGCCTTGGCTATAGCCATCGAGTGCATTACGTGATGCAGGTACAGGTTGTCGATGTCCTTGCGTGAGATAACATTGATTTTTGAGTTCCAGTCGTGGTACAGTTCGTAGAGTGCCTCCAGCTGTTTCGTCTGTTCCTCAGTAAGGTTTTTAAAATATTTCTTTATCGTTTCCATAATTGTCTTTTCAGTCTTTGAAAGTTTTAGCCACATCCTTCAGTTCGTCCCATGTGAGCTTCAGCTCGGTTATGCCCACGGCATAAGGCGCAATCTCGTACTGGTTATAGATGAATGTTATTCCTGCGGAGTTGATGAGATAGAACTGCGACGGACACATGTCCATGCTGTACAGATAGCCTTTGCTCCTCAGTTCGTCGATGTCATTTGAATGGGTTTGCTTCAGCAGCTTTTCAAGCAGAATCTCGTTGAGCCTTGTATTATATCCTGGCAGCAACACGTTGTCGAGAGTTACCAGCTTGCCGGATTTTGTGCTGAAGTTCATCACCGACTTTATAAACAAGCCGTGGGCGCCGCCGTCGTAGGTGTCCTGCTCGGCTATGTAGTTTATTATGGTGTCGGCATTCTGTTCTGTGCGGGTTTTCAGGTCATAGTGTGCCTGATACCATCCGCCGGGTTCGGCATTGCTTGCCTTATCCTTTATGTATAAATCTCTGAAATCGGCGATGTAGTTCTTGCCGCGCATGTTTACAAATGAGTCAACGGCATGCTGCATTGTTACTCCCTTGATGTTAAACAGCCATTGTGATATGGTGTCGTTCATAAGTTTTGCCTTCTGCCCTTCACCCTTGACGTAGAGCACACTGAGTTTTATTTCCGACTGGGGGGAGCCGGCGCTCTTTTCGTCGAGCCTGAATGTCTTCTCTGCCGTAACTGTTGCAAAATCAATCTTTTCATTTTCCACTGATGTCGAGCACGACATGGCAAACAGTGCTGCTATTGCTGATATTAATAATGTACGTTTCATAATTGTATCCTTTTTGTTTATTATTTGATTTTTATTCGTTTACCTCCGCAAAAGTACAATAAATATGATGATTTACCAAATATTATTTGAATATTTTACAAAAAAATCGTACCTTTGCACCCGATTTTAGAATTTTTATTGATTTATGAAGAAAGATTTTAAGGTAGCGCTGTTTGATTTAGACGGTGTGGTGTTCGACACAGAGCCGCAGTACACTGAGTTCTGGGGACAGCAGTGCAGGGAGTTTCATCCCGAGGAGCCTGGACTGGAACATAAGATAAAGGGGCAGACTCTCGTGCAGATTTTCGACCGCCATTTCAGCGGTGCCCTTGAGGGCAGGCGTGCCGAGATAGTGGAGCGGCTCAATAAGTTTGAGCGTAATATGCGTTTCGACTATGTGCCGGGCTTTGAGGCTTTTATTTCATCGCTTAAAAGCCGTGGCGTAAAGACAGCCGTAGTGACAAGCAGCAACAAGGAAAAGATGAACACTGTGTATGAGCGTCGTCCGGAGTTCATGCAGATGTTTGACGAGATACTCACCTCAGAGGATTTTGAACATAGTAAGCCGCATCCTGACTGCTATCTGAAGGCGGCAGCGCGTTTTGGCGCAAAGGCTGATGACTGTGTGGTGTTTGAGGACAGTTTCAATGGACTTAAATCGGGCAGGGCTGCCGGCATGTATGTTGTGGGACTTGCCACTACAAATGCCGCAGAGGATATTGCACATTATTGCGACGAAGTGATTTCGGACTATAATAATATATAAGGTATATAATAGGGAAATGGCAGGATATTTGGTTAGTGACAACCGTAAGGTCACCACTCAGCGCCTCATGGAGATGAAGCGCAGGGGAGAAAAGATAAGCATGCTCACATCATACGACTTCACTATGGCTGGCATTGTCGACAAGGCTGGCGTAGACTGTATTCTCGTGGGCGATTCGGCATCAAACGTAATGGCAGGTAATATGACCACACTGCCTATCACGGTGGAGCAGATGATTTATCACGCACAGTCGGTGGTGAAGGCTGTCAGCCGCGCTCTTGTGGTGTGCGACATGCCTTTTGGCAGTTATCAGGCAGACAGCATCAGCGGTGTGAAAAACGCCATTCAAATTATGAAGGAGAGTGGTTGCGATGCGCTGAAGCTGGAAGGCGGCGAAGAGATTGAGCACACCGTGAGGCGCATTCTTGATGCGGGAATACCTGTGATGGGACATCTTGGACTTACCCCGCAGAGCATCAACAAGTTTGGAACATACGCCGTGAGGGCAAAGGAGGAGGCTGAGGCAGAGAAACTTATCCGCGATGCCGAACTGCTGGCAGAGTGGGGATGTTTTGCCCTTGTGCTTGAGAAGGTGCCTGCCGCGCTTGCTGCCGAGGTGACAAGGCGCATAAGTATTCCGACAATAGGCATAGGTGCCGGCAATGCCACCGACGGGCAGGTGCTTGTGGTTGCTGACATGTTGGGAATGACGAGCGGATTCTCGCCGAAATTCCTGCGCCGTTATGCCGATCTCAACACTGTTATCACTGATGCTGTGGGGCATTATGTGAGCGATGTTAAGAACGGTGATTTCCCCAATCAGTCAGAAAGCTATTGATGAACACGCAAAACACACCGGTGCATATCCGCCTTTGGCATAAGAATTTCTGGTGCCTGGCTTTGGCATATCTGTTTATGTCTGTGGCACTCTATTCGTTTGTGCCGGCATTGCCTTTGTGGCTTATCGGCAATCAGGGCATGTCAACTTGGCAAACCGCTCTGTCGTTGTTTTGTTTCGGTGGCGGAATATGGCTGTCGGGAGGTTTTTGCAACTTCCTCACGCAGCGCTACAGGCGCAACAACGTGTGTGTGGTGAGCGTCATTGCGGCTGTCATCATTTTGGCAGCACATTATTATATTGTGTCAGAGAAGATGCAGGTGCCATTGTGGATTATTGCCGCATTGCGCCTTGCCTTTGGTGCGGTGTTCGGTATGGCGCAGATGGTGCTTAGCGGAATATTGGTAATTGACGTTTGCGAGTCGTACAACCGCACTGAGGCAAATTACTGTATGTCGTGGTTTTATCGCTTCGGACTGTCACTTGGTCCCATAGCCGGTGTCATTGCGGGGATGTTCGGATGTTTTCAGGGTGTTTTGCTGTTTGCCATAGTTTGTCTTGTTGTGGCAATGATGCTTATTCTTACAGTATCTTTTCCGTTCCGTGCTCCCGACGACAATGTGCCGGTGTTCGGGCTCGACCGCTTTTTCCTGCCGCAGGGATGGTTGTTGTCTGTCACTCTGTTGCTCTTTGCCGCAGTGGTGGGAATGGTGTTTTCCGTTATCCACAGCATCGAGTTCTTCTCAATGCTCGCCACGGGATTCCTTCTTTCGGTTATTGCGCAGCGCATAGTGTTTGCTGATGCCGAACTGAAGAGCGAGGTCATTGCCGGTCTGCTGCTTGTGGGCACGGCATTGCTTCTGCAGGTCACACGCAGTTTGTCGGTGGTAAGTCTTGTCATGCCGGTGATGATGGGTTTGGGAATAGGATTGGTGTCGGGACGCTTTCTGCTGTTTTTCATCAAACTCAGCCGCCACTGTCAGCGTGGCACATCGCAGAGTACCTATAACATATCGTGGGAGACAGGACTGTGGACAGGCATGGCTGTAGGTTTTCTCATCGGCAACAATGAACAGCAGTATGGCGTTAATGACTCATTGGTGTGCAGCATTGCTTTCTGGATTGTTGTTGCAGTGCTCCTTTTATATAATTTTGCTATACACAAATGGTATTTGCACCATAAAAACAGGTGATGCGTCAGACAAATATGTTCTATCTGACCTATATCCAAACTTACTTATCCAAGCAAACTTTATTCACTATGCCATGGCGAGAACTTCCGGAACAGCGAGAGCAGAAATAGACTTGTTTAATCTATGGCGAGTCGTGACGGAAGAAGCATGAAGTCAACCAATGGTCGCTGACCGAAGGTAAAAGCAAAAGCCCGGATAAAATCCAATTTATAACCTGAGAAGATGTTTAGAAAAATTGACCCACTCTTAGGAAGAGTGAGTCAATTTTGTTGCAAAGGTACGATT